>Ga0208856_1000010_pt1 | contig 105992 bp, 91 predicted proteins | sample LakMenEpi13Jul12_FD_150690 | JGI IMG/M metagenome (GOLD analysis project Ga0208856, IMG submission 150690) | Freshwater microbial communities from Lake Mendota, WI - 13JUL2012 deep hole epilimnion (SPAdes) | ecosystem: Environmental > Aquatic > Freshwater > Lentic | place: Lake Mendota...
GGCGTGATGGCCACCAAACCAGCCACTGCACCCGATGCTGCGCCCAGCATCGAAGCTTTGCCGCGCATCAGGGCCTCACCCACACACCAAGCCAACACAGCGGCAGCGGCTGCCAACAAGGTGTTTACAAAAGCAAGGGCTGCAAATCCATTGGCTTCGAGCGCCGAGCCGGCGTTGAATCCGAACCAGCCCACCCACAACAAGGAGGCACCGACCATGGTCAATGTCAAAGAGTGAGGTGTCATGGCTTCGCGGCCATAACCAATTCGCTTGCCAATCATGAAGGCACCCACCAGGCCGGCCACGGCAGCATTGATGTGCACCACGGTGCCACCAGCAAAGTCAAGAGCACCCGTTTGCCATATGAAGCCGGCTTTGCCGTTCATTTCGTCAACCACTTCTTTGGCTGTGTAGGCGTCAGGGCCCATCCAGAACCAAACCATGTGAGCGATTGGCAAGTAGCTGAAAGTGAACCACAAAGTCATGAAGATCAAGACTGCGGAGAACTTGATGCGCTCTGCAAATGCACCGACGATCAAGGCACACGTGATGCCAGCAAACGTGGCCTGGAAGCCTGCAAAGATAATTTCAGGAATGACCACACCTTTGCTGAAAGTCGCTGCATTGGCGAAGGTGCCAGCTGCGTTGTCCCAAATACCGTTCATGAACAAGCGGTCTAGTCCACCAATGTAGGCGTTGCCTTCGGTAAATGCCAAGCTGTAACCGTAGATGAACCACAAGACCGTGACCAAGGAGAAGGTCACCATCACCTGCATGAGCACAGACAACATGTTCTTGCTGCGAACCAGGCCGCCGTAGAACAAGGCCAAGCCAGGCAACACCATCGTGATGACCAAGATGGTGGAAAGCATCATCCATGCTGTATCACCTTTGTTCGGCACAAGGGCGGGGGCAGCTTCTGCAGCGGCTGGCGCTGCTGCTGGAGCGGGGGCTGTTGCAGGTGTTGCTGCTTCGGCTTTGGCTTCAGCCTTGGCTTCCACTTTGGCTTCAGCAGCAGGCGCGGTTTGTGCAAACGCAGCGCCACCAAAACACAAGCTCAGTCCCAAGGCAAGGGAGGCAAATAATTTTTTCATACAAATCTCTCTTTCTGGGACATCAAAGGGCTTCAGCCCCAGTTTCGCCGGTGCGAATGCGGACAACTTGTTCCAAGTCGTACACAAACACTTTGCCGTCGCCAATTTTGCCGGTGCGTGCGCCAGCTTCAATGGCTTCAATCACTCGCTCAACTTGGTCGGTTGACACGGCGGCTTCAATCTTGACCTTGGGCAAGAAATCAACCACGTATTCAGCACCGCGATACAACTCGGTGTGTCCTTTTTGACGACCAAAGCCTTTGACTTCGGTCACAGTAATGCCTTGCACGCCGATGGCTGAAAGTGCTTCACGCACTTCATCGAGCTTGAAAGGTTTAATGATGGCGGTCACCAGTTTCATGATGTTTCCTTGGTAATGCGAAAAATTAGAAGCTGTATTTCAGACCAACAACCAAGCCTGATTTGCCCAATTGTTTGCCAGCGGGGCTAATATAAGAGCCCTTTTTGGCGTTGGTGCCAATGATGGCGGCAGAGGCAGCCAAACCATTGCCCAAGTCTTTGCCCAATGTCAGCGCAGCGTCGGTGTAGGAATAGATGCCGTTGCCTGCACCCTTGACCGCTTGGTAACCGATGTGGGGCACCAGTGAGTAGCCATCGCCCAAGTCGAATGTAGCGGTGAGGTCAACATAAGAGCTGCCTTTGCTGTTGGCAAAGCCGAACAAATTACCTGTGCTTTGTGAATACTTCAAAGTAACAGGGCCCATGGTGGCGGCACCGTACAACTCATTGGTGTTAGCGCTTGGCTTGAGAGCATTGCCAGAATAGTCATAGTGCAGGAAGCCAATGTCGTAACCCACGTCACCCACCGTGAATTTGTAGCCGCCGTAGTAGTCAACTTCGGTATTGGCCTTGCCGCCAGCATCCTTGATCCACTTGATGCTAGAGCCCCAAACGCCTACATAGACGCCGCTCTTGTCAGCGTAATCTGCACCGCCATTCAAAGCAGGGTCGAAACGGCTTTGTGAAATGCCGCGGTAACGGTATTCATTCACGCCACCCACATTGAAAGACAAAGTGGATTCTGGCGCTGCGGGTGCTGCTTGCGCAAAGGCGTTGCCAGCAATAGCCAAGGACATGGCCAACATCAGGGGGGTTGCGATTTTTTTCATGAGAAGCTCCTGTTGAATGAGAATGAGACTGGACACTTCAAGCATTTAGCATGCCAATGCTGCACTGCATCAGTGCAAGTCAATGTCATCACTCTGAAATCGTTTTTTTCGGGTCATGGTGTTCCAATGACAATTGCACCCCCCTAGGACTGGTTTATAAAAAGTCTGGCAGCTATTGCACCCGTTTGGTGCGCGGAGACACTATGCGTTTATCTTTGGTGCAAAGTCGGGCTTTGCTGGGCCTTCAATCACCTTCCGTCACAGTTGAGGTTCACCTAGCCAATGGCCTACCCAGTTTTACCTTGGTCGGCCTGGCAGATGTCGAAGTGAAGGAGGCCAGAGAGCGAGTGCGGTCTGCGCTTCAAAACTCAGGTTTTGAGTTCCCCAGCAATCAGCGCATCACAGTCAACTTGGCGCCCGCGGACTTGCCCAAAGACTCTGGCCGGTTTGATTTGCCCATTGCTTTGGGCATTTTGGCAGCAAGCGGTCAGATCGATGGCGCTCGCTTCAAAGACTACGAATTTGCTGGAGAGTTGTCCTTGTCTGGGGCCTTGCGGCCGGTCCGAGGTGCTTTGGTCATGGGCTTGGCTTTGTACCAACAGGCCAAAGCGCACGCCTTGGTATTGCCTCCCGGAAGTGCTGAAGAAGCCGCGCTAGTCCCGGATGCAAGGGTTTACAGAGCGCGTCATTTGCGCGATGTGGCAGATCAATTTTGTTTAGCAGGCGCAAGCGCTTCGCAAGCGACACCCAGCAACCCGGATGGATGGGCGCGAATGAGTCACACCCTGGGCCCACATTGGGATGAACCTACTTCCCATCCAGACTTGGCCGATGTCAAAGGCCAAGCCGGTGCCAAAAGGGCGCTTGAAATTGCAGCGGCAGGCGGACACAGCCTTCTCATGGTGGGGCCCCCGGGTTCGGGCAAGTCCATGTTGGCACTTAGATTTGCTGGCCTGTTGCCACCGCTTAGCGTTCAAGAAGCTTTAGAGGCGGCTTCTGTGGCCAGCTTGGCGGGTCGGTTTCAACTGTCGCAGTGGTTGGTAAGAGCAACACGCCAGCCGCATCACTCTGCCAGTGCCGTGGCCTTGGTGGGTGGTGGATCACCGCCAAGGCCAGGCGAAATTTCTTTGGCCCACCATGGCGTTTTATTTTTAGACGAGTTGCCAGAGTTTCCCCGCGCGGCCTTGGAGGCATTGCGCGAGCCCATGGAGTCGGGCTGCGTCACCATTTCGCGCTCGGCACAGAGCGCAGAGTTTCCCGCTCGGTTTCAGTTGATTGCTGCCATGAACCCCTGTCCCTGTGGCTACGCCGGGCACGCCAGAAGTCCGGGCCACAGCGGCCCTGTGTGTCGTTGTACGCCCGATCAAGTGCACCGCTACAGCAGCAAAGTCAGTGGCCCCCTTTTAGACCGCATTGATTTGCACATCGAGGTGCCCAGCCAGAGCGCAGCATTGCTCATCAATGCACCTGCGGGTGAAAGTACGGCTGTGCTTAAAAAGCGATGCCATCACGCACGCTTGATAGCGACTCAAAGGCAAGGCTGCAGCAACCATGCTTTGAGTGGCGCCGCTTTGGACAAGCACGCGGCCTTGGAGCAAGATGCCTTGGCTTACATCACACAAATTGCATCTCATTTGGGATGGAGCGGCCGCAGTTCACACCGCGTTTTAAAAATTGCCAGAACCATTGCTGATTTGGCCCAAAGTGCCCCCATCGAAAAGGCCCACATCGCAGAGGCCGTGCAATACAGACGGCCCGTTGCTGGGCACTGATAATAGAGCCATGAGCAGATATCGGCCCTATTGGGACCCCACCCAAATCAGCAAGCAAACCCCCGCACTCGGCCCGTTTGCGGTATGGCTTTCTTGGCCACAACTCATTACTTGGGGCAGTGTGTTTTACACCTTCTCTTTGGTCATGGGCCCTGTCGAACGCGAGTTGGGCTTCAGCCGCGCCGAAGTCTCCTTGGGGTTTAGCTTGGCTTTGTTGGCCGATGGGCTGATGGCGTATGCAATAGGTTGGCTGATTGATCGAGGCCATGAACGGCGTGTCATGACCTGGGGCTCTGTTTGGGTGGGTGCTTGTTTGTTTGCCCACAGTTTCATCGACTCCTTGGCTGGGTTTTATGCCGTATGGCTGGCTTTGGGTATCGGCATGTCGGCCACACTTTATTCACCTGTTTTTGCCATCGTTACGCGCAGATTTCCAAACGACTTCAGGCGCGCCATCATCATCATGACCTTTTTAGGCGGGCTGGCCAGTACAGTGTTCATTCCGCTTTCGTCTTGGCTGATTCAAGAGCTGGGTTGGCGCCATGCCCTTTGGGTTTTGGCGCTCCTTCAATGGCTAATCTGCTGGCCATTGCACGCTTGGCTGCTGCGCGGTGCCCCAAAAAGGCTTGACTTGGGTCATGCTGCTGACACAGCGATTCAGCCGACTTCCTCCACTAAGTTACAACACGAACAAGCACCACCTGAGGCCATCAAGGTTCACTTCAAACGTGCGCCTTTTTGGTTGCTTGCCGGCTTCATGTTGACAACCCTAAGCGTCAGCTCTGCACTGCCAGCGCACATGGTGAGTTTGTTGGAAGAAGCGCATTTGTCACCCGCCTGGGTCATTGCCATTCCGGCCTCCATTGGCGTCATTCAAGTGTTGGGGCGGCTCTTGTTGTTTGTCTTTGAAAAACATTTGGATGTTCATGCGGCCAACAAATGGATTCCTTGTTTGGTGCCTTTGGGATTGTTGTTTTTAGTGGCGGGTGGTTTGGAGCCTTGGGCCGCCTTGATGTTTGTCTTGTTCTATGGTTTGGGCAATGGCCTGAACACCATTGTGAAAGGCACCGCCATGGCGCAATATGTCAGCCGCGACCATGTAGGACAACTCAATGGTGTATTGGGTGTGCCACTGGCATTGGGCCGTGCTGCAGCGCCTTGGGCTTTAGGTTTGATGTGGACGCCCGAGGTGGGCTACACGCATGGCCTGCGCTGGCTTTTAGGGCTAGGCGTTTTAGGCGTGGCTTGTTTGTGGTGGGCGCAAATCAGCGCTCACAAATTAGGCGCCAACAAGCGCTGAATATCGGCCACTTTCAAGTTCTGGCGCTTGGCCAAATCTTGCACTTGATCTTCTCCCACTTTGCCCACGTTGAAGTACTGACTGTCGGGGTGGCTCAGGTAAAAACCTGACACACTGGCCGCCGGTGTCATGGCCAAACTGCTTGTGAGGTTCATGCCAATCTCGTTGCACTGAAGCAGTTCGAACATTTGTTTTTTCACAGAATGATCAGGGCATGCGGGGTAGCCTGGTGCGGGCCTGATACCTTGGTATTTTTCAGCAATCAATTCTTCCAGCCCGACTTTCTCTTGCGCGGCATAGCCCCACAAATCTTTGCGCACACGTTCGTGCATGCATTCGGCAAAGGCTTCCGCAAAACGATCGGCCAAGGCTTTGAGCATGATGGCACTGTAGTCGTCGTGCGCAGCCTCAAAAGCTTGCTCGCGCTTTTCTACGCCGATGCCGGCCGTGACAGCAAACACACCCACGTAGTCTTTTAACTGAGTGGGCTTGCCTTGTGCATCCAGATGTGGCGCCACAAAATCCGCCAAACAACGGCTGGGTTTGCCGGCTTGCTTTTCAGTTTGTTGGCGCAGGCCGTGCCATGTGAGCACAGGCGTTTCACGCGCCTCATCGGCGTACAAGTCAATGTCATCGTGATTCACGCTGTTGGCGGGGTACAAGCCCATCACACCATGCGCGGTGATCCATCTGCCTTCAATGATTTTTTGCACCATCTTCTGCGCATCATTGAAAACTTTTTGCGCTTCAACGCCTACCACTTCGTCTTTCAAGATGGCGGGGTAAGGGCCAGCCAAATCCCAAGTTTGAAAGAAAGGGCCCCAGTCAATGTAGCGCGCCAATTCGGCCAAATCGAAATTCTTGAAAACACGGCGGCCAATGAATTTAGGTGTGGGCGATTTGAAGGCAGTCCAGTCAAGCGCCGCTTTGTTGCCACGTGCTTTGGCCAGTGGCCACATAGGTGTTTGTTTTTTGTTGGCATGCATCTCGCGCACTTTGGCGTAATCGGCATTGAGCTCGTCAACGTAAGTAGCGGCGTGGTCTGACAACAAACCTTGCGCCACACTCACACTGCGCGATGCATCGGGCACATAGACTACAGGGCCTTCGTAGTGCGGTGCAATTTTGACAGCCGTGTGCACACGGCTGGTGGTAGCGCCACCAATCAGCAAAGGCATTTTGCGCAAACGGAAATGCGCATCCTTTTGCATTTCGCTGGCCACGTACTGCATCTCTTCCAAGCTGGGGGTGATGAGGCCCGACAAGCCAATGATGTCGGCATTCTCTTCTTTGGCCTTGGCCAAAATTTCGTGACACGGCACCATCACGCCCATGTTGACCACGTCAAAGTTGTTGCACTGAAGAACCACTGTCACAATGTTTTTACCGATGTCGTGCACGTCGCCTTTGACGGTGGCAATCACAATCTTGCCTTTGGATTTCACATCTTGGCCTGCGGCTTCTTGTTGGCGTTTTTCTTCTTCGATGTAGGGCACCAAGTGCGCCACGGCTTGCTTCATGACGCGCGCCGACTTGACAACTTGCGGCAAGAACATCTTGCCTTGGCCAAACAAATCGCCCACCACGTTCATGCCGTCCATAAGCGGGCCTTCAATCACATGCAATGGCCTTCCGCTCTTGGCCAAAATTTCTTGGTAAGCCTCTTCGGTGTCTTCGGTAATGAAGTCGGTGATGCCATGCACCAAGGCATGTGACAAACGGGCCGACACTGTCATGGGCGCTTCCGCCGTACCGCGCCACGCCAGCTTTTGTGAATCGTCTTTGGCCGCGCCCTTGGCGTTCTCGGCCACCTCTACCAAGCGCTCACCCGCATCGGGGCGGCGATTCAACACCACGTCTTCTACGCGCTCGCGCAAATCAGGTTCGAGCTCGTCGTACACGCCCATCATGCCGGCATTCACAATGCCCATGTCCATGCCGGCTTGAATGGCGTGGTACAAAAACACGGTGTGAATGGCTTCGCGCACGGGGTCGTTGCCGCGAAAACTAAAAGACACATTGGACACACCGCCCGACACTTTGGCGCCGGGCAAGTTTTGTTTGATCCACCGCGTGGCTTCAATGAAATCGACGGCGTAGTTGTCGTGTTCTTCAATGCCCGTGGCAATGGCAAAAATGTTGGGGTCAAAAATGATGTCTTCGGGTGGGAAGTCCACCTCATCGACCAATACGCGGTATGCGCGTTCGCAAATTTCAATTTTGCGCTGGTAGGTATCGGCTTGGCCTTTTTCATCAAAAGCCATGATCACCGCAGCCGCACCATATCGCTTGATGAGTTGCGCTTGTTGCTTAAAGCCTTCCACACCCTCTTTCATGCTGATGGAATTGACAATGCCCTTGCCTTGAATGCAACGCAAACCCGCTTCAATGACACTCCATTTGGAAGAGTCGATCATGATGGGCACGCGGGAAATGTCGGGCTCAGACGCAATCAAGTTCAAAAATCGAACCATGGCCGCTTGGCTGTCCAACATGGCTTCGTCCATGTTGATGTCAATAATCTGCGCGCCGTTTTCCACTTGCTGCCGGGCCACTGCCAAAGCTTCCTCGTACTCGCCATTCAAAATCATTCGGGCAAATGCTTTAGAGCCTGTGACGTTGGTGCGCTCACCAATGTTCACAAACAAAGAGTCGGTACCCATAGAGACAGGCTCTAGACCAGACAGTTTGAGTGGAGAGACAGAATTAGAAACTGATGCAGACAACAAAACTCACCCCTTGAATCGCAGGTGAGCGTGGTTTGCAAAAGAAAGGGGGCAAAGCCCCGCATTGAGCCCCAAGCCTGACCCGCGGCCGAAATGGCTGGCGGGCTGCAACGCTCCTTGGGAATGACGTATTTTAGCCAACTAAATCTGTTTGTTAAGCAGCTTCTTTGTAAAACGCCCCAACGTGCAATCCCCTCGGCGCAAGGGGCCCAACCGCCTTTTGAATGGCACCAATGTGATCTGGCGTAGTGCCGCAACAGCCACCCACAATGTTCACCAAGCCTTCTGCTGCAAACTCATGCAACAAACGGCTGGTCACTTCGGGTGTCTCATCAAAGCCGGTGTCGCTCATGGGGTTGGGCAAGCCGGCATTGGGGTAGCAACTGATGAAGGTGTCGCCCGCCACTTTGGAAAGTTCTTGAATGTAGGGACGCATGAGCGTAGCCCCCAAAGCGCAGTTCAAGCCAATGGCCAAAGGACGCGCATGGCGCACGCTGTGCCAAAACGCTGTGACGGTTTGGCCACTTAAGATGCGGCCAGAGGCATCGGTCACGGTGCCACTGATGATGAGGGGCAAGCGCTCACCGCTGTTCTCAAAATATTCTTCAATGGCAAAAAGCGCCGCTTTGGCATTGAGCGTGTCAAAGATGGTTTCCACCAACAACACATCCACGCCGCCTTCCACCAAGGCCTGCGTTTGTTCGTAATAGGCTTTGCGCAAAGACTCAAAATCGATGTTGCGTGCACCGGGGTCGTTGACATCGGGGCTGATGCTGGCGGTTTTGGGCGTAGGGCCCAAGGCGCCCACGGCGTAGCGGGGTTTGTCGGGTGTGGAAAACTTGTCGCAGGCAGCGCGCGCCAAGGCCGCAGAAGCGCGGTTCATTTCAAGGGCCAAGTCGGCCATTTTGTAATCTTCTTGCGCAATGGTGGTGGCGCCAAAAGTATTGGTTTCAATCATGTCGGCGCCAGCCGCTAAATAGCCTTCGTGAATGTCGCGAATCACATCAGGGCGCGTGAGACTGAGCAGTTCATTGTTGCCCTTGACGTCTTTGGGAAAGTCTTTGAAGCGCTCACCACGGTAATCGGCCTCGCTCAATTTGAAGCGCTGAATCATGGTGCCCATGGCGCCATCGAGAATGGCAATGCGTTTTTCCAGAATGGCTGGCAAGGCTTGGGCGCGGGTGTAGTTCAAAGGTTTCATGCCCTTATTGTAAAAAACATCAGCGCCGCTTGAAGCCATTTGCAATCAAATACCTTGAAATTGGCCGTAGAGATTTCAAAAGCACGCCGGCGCTTCGGAGACAATACATGCTGTGTCTACCGAAGCTCTTACCTCTCCCAATATTCTGAGCATTCTCAGTGAAGTCTTTGGCTATGAGTCGTTTAGAGGGCCGCAGCGCAACATCATCGAGCACGTCACCAGCGGACACGACGCCTTGGTACTCATGCCCACAGGCGGTGGCAAAAGCCTGTGTTATCAAATACCGGCCATTGCCAGACAAAGCGCAGGGCAAGGTATCACCATTGTGGTGTCGCCCCTCATTGCACTCATGCACGACCAAGTTGGTGCCTTGCATGAGGCTGGTGTCAGTGCTGCTTTTTTAAACTCCACACTCTCGCCAGAAGAGACTCAAACCATCGAGCAGCGCCTGCGCCGGGGTGAAGTCACGCTGCTCTATGCAGCGCCAGAGCGCATCAATACACCCAGATTTTTGGCGCAATTGGATGCCCTTTATGCGCAAGGTTTGTTAAGTCTATTTGCCATCGATGAAGCCCATTGCGTCAGCCAATGGGGTCACGATTTTCGGCCTGAATACCGAAGCCTGACAGTCTTGCACGAGCGCTTTCCAGGGGTGCCAAGGGTGGCGCTCACGGCCACCGCCGATGCCCTAACCCGCGCCGACATCATTGAGCGTCTTCAGCTTGAAGATGCCCAGCTTTTCATCAGCAGCTTTGATCGGCCCAACATTCGGTACACCATTGTTGAGAAAAAAGATGCCTCGGCGCAATTGCTTCGATTCATTGAGCGTGAGCACGAAGGTGAAGCGGGTGTGGTTTATTGTCAGTCGCGCAAACGGGTTGAAGAAGTGGCCGAAATGTTGGCCCAAACTGGCATCGATGCACTGCCCTATCACGCGGGCTTAGACGCGGCCATTCGTCAAAAACACCAGAATCGATTTTTGCGAGATGAAGGTGTTGTCATGGTCGCCACCATTGCTTTTGGCATGGGCATTGACAAACCCGATGTTCGATTTGTTGCGCATCTGGACATGCCTAAAAACATTGAAGGCTATTACCAAGAAACTGGACGCGCTGGGCGCGACGGCTTGCGTGCCAACGCGTGGATGGCCTATGGCTTGCAAGATGTCGTCAACCAAAGACGCATGATTGACGAAAGCCCTGCCGAAGAAAACTTCAAACAGGTCATGCGCGGCAAACTCGATGCTTTGTTGGCGCTGGCCGAAGCCACAGACTGCCGACGTGTTCGGCTTTTGTCTTATTTCGACGAAGCCAGCGAGCCTTGCGGCAACTGCGACAACTGCTTAAATCCACCCGCCGTTTGGGATGGCACCGATGCCGCTCGCAAATTACTTTCCACTGTCTTTCGCGCCGAGCAACACAGTGGCTTTTCTTTTGGCTCTGGCCACATCATGGACATCGTTCGGGGCAAATCTACCGAAAAGGTGTCTCAATATGGCCATGCAAAGCTAAGTACTTTTGGCATTGGCGCCAATTTCAGCGAAGTTCAATTGCGCGGCGTCTTAAGACAACTTATTGCCATGGGCGCTTTGAATGTTCAGGGCCAAGTCTATAACACACTGCAATTGACAGAGGGCTCACGGGCGGTCTTGCGCGGCGAAATCAGTGTGCTCTTGCGAGAATCTGTCAGTCAGAAAGCTGAGAAGCGAAGCCGCAAGCCTCAAGCAACCAGCCCGGCCGCTGCCAATTTAAGCCAAGAAGCCTTGGTGCGGTACATCAACTTAAAGGCTTGGCGCGCAGAGGTTGCCAAAGAGCACAATCTACCGGCCTATGTCATTTTCCACGACGCCACTTTGGCATTGATTGCCAGTGCAGCCCCCCAGACGCTCAATGACCTGAACGGTATCAGTGGCATTGGCGCCAAAAAGCTCGAAGCCTACGGCCAAGAAGTCTTGCAAGTATGCCGAGTTCAGCTAAAATAGCTGGCTAAATTACCTGAGGTTTTACATGTCCGCACACCACGATTCCCAAGAATCTCAAGATCCTGTTGAAGCTATCGTTAAACACATTCCTGTTGTCATCCCCGTCGTTGGCGCTGTTCTGATCTTTTTGCTGGCCTTCATTGCTGTTTTCATGGCCTAAGGTTTAAGCGGCACTGGCTTAGTCTTAAGCTGGCCCGACAAAACCCGAGTTACCCCCAGATAACTCGACACAACCCGTCGCAATTGCAGGCGGGTTTTTTTTCTAGAAAAATCGAAACGCTTTTCACTCACCCCAAGGTTATGCAAGTTTTGCATACTTTTTAAACGGATTTAAATTTTTTCACAAGCCTTTTCTTGCCATCGTCTTTAAAATTCGATTCTGGTTACGGGCCGGTTACAAGCCCGCTTGTCGTTTTTTGAAAAGGTCTATTTCTGCGCACAGGGTGCAAGAGTCGGCCTTTTCAAAAAACGATTTTTAAACTTTGGAGCCGTCCCCATGAACTCACCCGTGATGCAGGGCTTGAACCTGAACACCCCCGCCTATGTCAAAAATCCCAAGCTGGTTGCTTGGGTGGCTGAAATGGCGGCTCTTTGCAAGCCAGCCAATGTGTACTGGTGCGATGGCTCAGAAGAAGAGTACGACCGCCTTTGCCAACTTCTGGTTGACAACGGCACCTTCAAAAAACTCAACCCAGCAAAACGCCCAGGCAGCTTTTTGGCTTGCTCTGACCCGTCTGACGTGGCGCGCGTCGAAGACCGCACTTACATTTGCTCTGAGAAGAAAGAAAACGCTGGCCCCACCAACAATTGGATGGCACCCGCCGAAATGCGCCAAACCTTGAACCCATTGTTCGACGGTTGCATGCAAGGTCGAACCCTGTATGTGGTGCCTTTCTCCATGGGCCCCTTGGGCTCACACATTGCCCACATCGGCATTGAACTCACAGACAGCGCCTACGTGGCCGTCAACCAAAAGCTCATGACCCGCATGGGCAAAGCTGTTTTTGAGGTGATTGGCACCGATGGCGAGTTTGTGCCCTGCTTGCACACGGTGGGCGCACCTTTGGTGAATGGCGCCAAGGACACCACCTCTTGGCCTTGCAACCCTACCGTCAAGTACATCGTTCACTACCCTGAAACACGTGAAATTTGGTCATACGGTTCTGGCTACGGCGGCAATGCCTTGCTGGGCAAAAAATGCTTGGCCTTGCGCATTGCGTCCAGCATGGGCCGTGAACAAGGTTGGTTGGCCGAGCACATGCTCATCTTGGGCGTGACCAATCCGCAAGGAAAAAAATACCACGTTGCGGCGGCTTTCCCAAGCGCTTGCGGCAAAACAAACTTCTCCATGTTGGTTCCTCCTGAAGGCTTCAATGGCTGGAAGGTCACGACCATCGGCGACGACATCGCTTGGATCAAACCTCAGGCCAATGGCAAGATGATGGCCATCAACCCCGAGGCCGGTTACTTTGGCGTGGCCCCGGGTACCAACCACCATACCAACCCCAACTGCATGGCCAGCTTGGACAAAAACGTGATCTTCACCAACGTGGCCTTGACCGATGACGGCGACGTCTGGTGGGAGGGCATCGAAAAAGACACTGGCAAATTGCCTGATCATCTGATTGACTGGCAGGGCAAAGACTGGACGCCTCAAATTGCCAAGGAGACCGGCGCCAAAGCGGCTCACGCCAATGCACGCTTTACCGTTTCAGCCATCAACAACCCTGCCCTCGACCCCGCTTGGGACGATGCCGCTGGCGTGTCCATCGATGCGTTCATCTTTGGTGGCCGTCGTTCGACCACCGTGCCATTGGTCACAGAAGCTCGCAATTGGACAGAAGGCGTTTACATGGCAGCCACCATGGGCTCTGAAACCACCGCCGCCGCCTTTGGCGCGCAGGGCGTTGTTCGCCGCGATCCTTTTGCCATGTTGCCCTTCTGTGGTTACAACATGAGCGACTATTTCCAACACTGGCTCGATGTGGGCGCCAAGGTACAAGCCGGTGGCCACAAGCTGCCCAGCATCTACTGCGTCAACTGGTTCCGCAAAGACGAAGCTGGCAAGTTTGTTTGGCCCGGTTATGGCGACAACATGCGCGTCTTGAAGTGGATGATTGATCGCTTGGAAGGTCAGGCTCAAGGCCAAGAAACCATCTTCGGCATCACACCCAGGTATGGCGAGTTGAACTGGACCGGTTTGAGCTTCACAGCCGATCAGTTCAAGACGGTCACCAGCATTGACAAAGCGGCTTGGCAACAAGAACTCCAATTGCACAACACACACTTTGAGCAGTTGGCCTACAACATGCCCAAAGCCTTGCTTGACACCAAAGCGGCGTTGGCTCAACGCTTAGCGGCTGTCTGACTACCGTTGCCTCGCGCGAAAAAATAGCGCAAGTTTTAATATGGGTCACACCGGCCTTGTGGTCGGTGAACTATGTCGTTGCCAAAACCGCGCCTGGCATCATCAGCCCCCATGTATTGGCATTGGGTCGGTGGTTTTTAGCGGGCCTTATTTTGGCCTTCATTGCACGCAGTGAGCTTTGGCAAGAACGTCAAAGCACATTGAACGCTTGGAAACAGTATGTGGTGCTGGGTACTCTAGGCATGCTCATTTGCGGCGCCTGGGTTTACTGGGCCGCAGAAACAACCACAGCCATCAACATCGCACTGATCTACGCAGCCTCGCCCGTTTTGATTACGCTCGGTGCCGTCATCGGCCTGAAAGAGTCGTTTTCTTGGCGGCAGTCTCTGGGCGTTGTCATTGCTTTGCTGGGCGTTTTGCACGTGGTTGTCAAAGGCCAGTGGGCAGCACTGTCACAAGTCGTTTGGGTCTTTGGTGATGGCCTCGTGGTCATTGCCATGGTCGCATGGGCCGCCTATGCTTTGCTGCTTAAAAAGTGGACAAGCCCCTTGAGCTCCACAGCCAGGTTGGCTGCCACATGTTTTGCCGGTAGCCTTGTTTTGCTGCCCTTGGCAATCACCGAATGGGTCGCGACAGAGCATGCCGAATGGAGCCATAGTGCCAGCCTACTTGTCGTGGCAGCAGCAGTTTTTCCAGGCGTGGGCGCTTACTGGGCTTATGGGTTTTGTCAAAAAACTTTAGGCGCCAGCCGCGTCGCGACCAGCCTTTATCTAGGCCCTTTGTACGGCGGCTTGGTGGCGTGGCTCTTTTTGGATGAAACCTTGGGATGGCATCACGCGGTAGGCGCTGCTTTTATTTTGCCAGGCATTTATTTGGCTTCGCAAAAGACAGCGGCTAGTAACTCAGATTAAATGTAGTACTGGCGATTTTGCAACATGCGGGCAACTCTGCGTTGGGTGCTGTTTTCACCCAAAAGTGCTTTTTCGTCACTGCGGTTCATTGCAGTTTGCAACTCTGACATCAAGCGAGCGTCGGTTTGAGCGATGGCCCACAAACGCTCATCTGATCGGCTTTGCGCCATGCGGGCTGACCATGCGTCCAAGGCCTGCTTCACTTGAATGGCCATTGTTTTGGAAACACCAGCAAATAAGCCAACGGCTGCAAATGCCACCGCCCAAAGCGCAACCCATGCTGCTAGCAAGTGCCCATCAGCCCATGTGTCCATCATCTGATCGGCCACAACCACAAAGGCTGCAACGATGGCAGACAAGAGCATAGCGGCCAAGGTGCGTGTTGGGCTGAAGCTGTCGCTCAAGCGCTTGAAGTTGGCAGCGACTTGTTCGGCACGCTCGACGCCAGGGTGTGTCAGGGGGTAATCTAAGTGGACAGAATTGCGGTTCATTTTGATTTCCTTGTTCATAAAATTAACTCATGGGGCCTAAGCGTTGGATAAAACCGACTTTTTGCTTGACCATGTGCAAATCATAGGGTTTACTCTAGTGTTGTTCAACTTTATATTTATGATGCCTATCATTCACAATGGAAATGATTGAAGCCATCCAAACCAATTTCCGAACCTTGGATCTGAATTTACTTCGGGTCTTTGACGAGGTCATGGCTGAAAAAAGCTTGACCAAAGCGGCGCGCAATTTGTCCATCACTCAACCCGCCGTGAGCAACTCACTTCGGCGGCTGCGAGAAACGCTTGGGGACGACTTGGTTCGGCGCGATGGCCATGGCATCACACCCACCCCATTTGCCTTGTTGCTTTGGCCCAATGTGAGAGTCGCACTCGACCAGTTGCAAACGGCCTTGGTGCCTCAACACTTCATTCCCAGTGAGGCTCGAAATTCTTTTGTCTTGGCCATGGCCGACGCCACCGCGGCCGAGTTGATGGGAAATTTGGGCCAGGCGCTTGAAAAGCATGCGCCCAATGTGTCTATTCGTGTTTTACCACTGACCACACGTGACCCTAGAAACATGCTGAACGATAGCATTGCCGATATGGCTTTGGGTTATTTTCCCGCCGTCTTGGCAGACCTCACAGCAAAAGCACAATCGGGCGAGGCGGTTGCATTTGCTCACCAGCGCTTGTATGACGGCGAGTATGTGTGTGTCATGCGCCGCAAACACCCCTTGGCGCAAAAGAACATCAGCTTAGAAGAGTTTTGCAACGCAAGGCACTTGCTAGTGAGTTTTTCAGGTCGCCCCTACGGCTTTATCGATGAGGCCTTGGCATCGATTGGCAAACAGCGGCGCGTGGTCATGACCGTGAACCAGTTTTTTACGGCAGGCCGCGTGGTTGTGAACTCCGATCTGCTGACCGTTTTGCCCAAACATTTTGTGCACACGACGGGTATTGCCAAAGAGCTGTTCATGTGCGAGTTGCCGTTCAAAGTTCCTACCTTGCATGTGGATGCCGTGTGGCACAGACGCAAGCATGCGCAAAGCGAACACCGATGGTTGCGAGAGCAGCTGATCGACATTGCGCGCGACGTTTTCAAAAGTACAAGACCGTCATGAACATTCAACTGCTTTCTGATTTGCACCTTGAAACGCACCCGCATTTTGTGCCAAAGATCTCGCCAATGGCCGATGCGCTTGTGCTGGCGGGAGACATTGGCTCTTATCAATCCGGCTCGATGCTGTATGAACAACAAGACAATGACTTTGGTTTGGCGCGCTTTTCGCCGCGCAAAGATTTAGCCGCATGGCCTGTTCCCGTTTTCTTTGTGCCTGGCAACCATGAGTACGACGGCTTGCCTTTTGAAGAAGCCGATGCACGGCTGCGTGAAACATGCGAGCGCCTAGAGATCACCTTCTTGCATCAACGGGTTGTTGTGATGCAGGGTGTGCGCTTGATTGGCTGCACCTTGTGGAGCGATTTCGAAGCCTTGGTGCCTCTGAGTGGGCCCATCACACAACAACTCCAAGCACGCCAGAAAGCAGAGCGCGCAGCTGATTTTTACCTGCGCAAAACGGGCACCACTTTGAATGGTGAGCCCTTTTTGTCAGCGGCCGTGAGAGCCAAAGCGCAAGACGATCAGGCCTGGCTAAGCAATGCACTGTCAGAAACTTTTGAGGGCCCCACGGTGGTGGTCACGCACTTCGCGCCTAGCTTGAGAAGTGCCGATCCACGCTATGGCCTGACACCTGGTACGGCCGGATTTTGCAATGCCCTTGACCACCTGATGCCCAAGGCCCAAGTGTGGTTGCATGGTCATCTACATTGCGCGCAAGACTATGTTCACCAAGATTGTCATGTGCTTGCCAATCCGTTTGGCTATGCGCGCAAGAATGAGCAGATCAGGTTTGATCCCCAAAAATTAGTGCGTGTGGTGGTCTAGCTTGCTTTCGTTTTTTCTGACCATCAAGCCATCAAAGCAGGTGGTCATCACCATCTCGATGATTTCTTCGTTGCTGTGAAGCTCACTCATTTTCAGAAACTCCACCACCGGATCACACGCGCGTGCATACAAGGTGTAGAGCACCGTAATGGGCGGCAAGGCCGCATTGATAAAGCCATCCTTCTGCGCTTGAACAATCCACGCGCCAAGCAAGTCACTGACCCTCATCAGACCATCCATGTAGGGGCGGCTGGCCATGAGGCTGGCGCGCAAGCTAGAGTTGTGGCTAGGCAAGGTTGGCATTTGCCCTGCCAGTTTCAATTGCAAGGTCCAGCGAGTAGACGCCTTGAGTTTGTTCAAAGCGACGCTGGTCAGCGCGCCTTCTAATTCTGCCCCCGTGTTGGCTGCAGATTGCGCATTGAGGTCTTCTAAATAGGCTTGTGCTTTTTGTATGGCCTGCACCATGGCGGCGCAAGCCAATTCTTCCTTGCTGTTGAAGTGCTTGTAAAGACTTGCCTTGGCAATTCCAACTTCTGCGGCAACCTCATCCACCGTCATGGCGTCAAAGCCTTTTTCAGATAGAAGTCGATTGACCGAAGCTGTAATCGCTTGCTCTCTAGCCTCTAGCATTTGGGCTTTGAAAGATTTTTTGAGGGGCTCGAGGGTTGCGCTCATGGAAGCATTTTAGCGACCGATCCGAGAATTTGAACTTGCCGGTCATAAAATAGTCGTGGCGTCTACAAATGAATGGGGGCGCTGGGGCAAGCTTCCCCAAGAACATGTCTGCGTTGCGCTGAAGACAAACTGCCCCACAAAGCCCGATAATCTCTTTTTTTGATTTTTTAGACACCGCCATGCAAACCCCTCCCATGATTCACAGTGGCGCTATCGCCTACGGCTTGGCCACCATCGCCAAAGACGGTACCGTGTTAGACACTTGGTACCCCGCCCCTCAACTGGCCGAAGACGTCAAAGACAGCGGTAGTCACGTTCTCAGCGAAGCCGATGCGCGAACGCATTTGGGTGAGGCTTTTGTTAAAACACTTGGCCCTTGCGAATTGCGTGGCGTGAATGTGGTGGCCGTCAAAACCAGCATCGCCACTTTGGCAGAGCCGGCCAAGGACACGCACGATGTGTTTTTGCGTTTGCACTTGCTCAGCCATCGTTTGGTCAAACCGCATCAAGCCAACTTGGCCGGTATCTTTGGCATGCTGGCCAATGTGGCATGGACCTCCATGGGCCCTTGCCCCTTAGACCAATTGCAAGACGCTCGACTGCGCGCCCGAGCAGCCCGCGTGGTGTTCGATGTGAAGGCCGTTGACAAGTTCCCTTACATGACCGACTACGTCGTGCCATCCGGTGTGCGCATTGCCAACGTAGACCGCGTACGCTTGGGTGCGCATTTGGCATCTGGCACCACCGTCATGCACGAAGGCTTTTGCAACTTCAACGCCGGCACCCTGGGTGCTTCCATGGTTGAAGGGCGCATCAGTGCCGGTGTGTTGGTCGATGATCAAAGTGATGTGGGCGGCGGCGCCTCTATCATGGGCACCTTGTCGGGTGGTGGCAAAGAAGTCATCTCAGTGGGCAAGCGGTGTTTGCTGGGTGCCAACTCTGGCATTGGCATTTCATTGGGTGACGATTGCGTGGTGGAAGCAGGTTGCTACATCACTGGCGGCACGCGCGTCAAAATGCCCGATGGCAGCGTGGTCAAGGCGCGCGAATTGTCTGGCCGCAATGGCATTTTGTTCCGCCGCGATTCACAATCAGGCGCTGTACAAGTCATTCCTCGCACCGAAAGTTGGGGCAGCTTGAACGCAGATTTGCACAAAAACTAATTTTGAAATTGCGCTCGTTGCGCATTTCGAATGCTTAAAAAGCCAGTGTGTTGCAACGCTGGCTTTTTTCATGTCATGCCGATTTGGCCAAATGTTTTTTTGCCAAATCAACATACCAATCTAGGCATGCCGGATTGGCCATTGCATCTTTGTTGACGACTTTTTCTAAAGGCTGCCCCAGCATGAGTTTTTTGATGGGGAGCTCTTGTTTTTTGCCCGACAAGGTGCGCGGAATTTCAGCGACTTGAAAAATTTCATTGGGAATAAAGCGCGGACTCAAGGCTGTTTTGATGGCGTTGTTCAAGGTGCTTTTCAGGGCGGGGTCCAAAGTCAGTCCGGCCCTTAGCACCACAAACAAAGGCATGTAACTTTCGCGGCCTAAGTATTCCAAATCGACCACCATGCTGTCGATCACCTCTGGCAAAGCTTCAACCGCGCTGTAAAGTTCGCTGGTGCCCATGCGCAAACCATGGCGGTTGATGGTAGCGTCACTGCGGCCAAAAATGACGCAGCCTTCACCGCCGTTTTGACCTTGGTCTGCTGCGCCAATTCGCAGCCAATCGCCGTGCCGCCAAACACCCCCATACGTGGCATCTGCATCGCCACCACCTGGTTTGCGGCCATGGCCCGCGGGGTACATTTCAAAATAACTGGCCAAGTAGCGAGCGTTATTTTTGTCGTTCCAAAAATACAAAGGCATGGATGGAATAGGCTGCGAACACACCAGTTCTCCCACTTCGCCATGCACAGGTTCACCCGCCTCATTCCAAGCCTCGACCGCGCAACCCAACAAGCGGCATTGCATGACACCGGCCTCTTGCGGCAGTTCACGGTTTCCGCCAATGAAGGCACCACAAAAATCAGTACCGCCTGAAATATTGCACCACCAAATGTCGCCATCTGTTTCACGGTGAAGGTAAGGGGAATGAGCGTGCTGCGTTTTGATGCGTTGAAATTGTTCATTGCCCCAATTTTGCGTTTCAGGCGAAAGCGGTGAGCCTGTGGTGCCCAATGCGCGCACACGCGATAAGTCACCACACTGCGTGAGATCAATGCCAGACTTTTGGCAATTGGCAAAAAACGCTGCACCTGCGCCAAAAAATGTCACCTTGTTTTCAGCTGCAAAACGCCACAGTGTGCTCCAGTCGGGATTGTCTTTGCTGCCGCCAGGATTGCCGTCATAGATGACGCAGGTGGTGCCATTCATCAGGCCGCCCACTTGCGCATTCCACATCACCCAACCGGTTGAGCTGTACCAATGAAAGCGCTCACCCCAGCTGTTAGGGTGATAGCTGCAACCCACATCGTTGTGCAAAATTTTGAGTGCCAAGGCCACAATCACAGTGCCGCCATGGCCATGCACAATGGGTTTTGGCAAACCCGTGGTGCCGCTTGAATAAACAATCCAAAGTGGATGATCAAAAGGCAATGACATGGGTTTGAAGGCATCAAGCTCGGGTCCGTGCTTGGACGTGGTTTGTGACATGCGAATGGCCGAAGCCACTTCGCTGCTGGCCAAATCTGCAACACCCAAGTTGTCGTGCAGAATCACATGTTGTACCGAAGGCAATGCGTCTTTGAGTTCTTGCACCACCGCCATGCGGTCGTAATCTTTGGCGCCATACGTCACGCCATCACAGGCAATGAGCACCTTCGGTTCTATCTGCCTGAAACGATCCAAAACGGCCAAGGTTCCCATGTCGGGCGCGCAAATGCTCCACACACCCCCCACACTGATGGTGGCCAAGAAAGCCACAACGGCCTCGGGAATGTTGGGCAAGTAAGCGGCCACCCGATCACCTGGCTGCACGCCTTGTGCTTTTAAATGCAAGGCCATGGACGCCACTTGGCGCTGCAGCTCGGGCCATGAGATTTCTTGGTGCTGGCCCTTTTCATTTTGGGCAATCAAGGCCGCAAAGCCTGCCGCATGGGCTTGATCGACATGCCTTAAGACTTGGCTTGCATAGTTAACTTGCGCACCGGGAAACCAAATGGCGCCTGGCATGGCATTGTTGACCAGCACGGCCTGATGCGCTGTGGGCGATTGAATGTCAAAGTAGTCCCAAATGCTTTGCCAAAATGCATCGAGATCGGTAATCGACCATTGCCAAAGGTCTTTGTACGCGTCAAATGCAATGCCTCGGTTGTGTTGCAACCAGTCTTGGTAAAGTCGAATTTGCGGCACGTAGGCATGCGGCGCTTGGGGCGCAGACTTTGGCAAGTCAGCAAGCGAAGAAAGGTACGGCGATAAAAATGGCGTGGGGGTGCTAGCGTTCATGGCCATAGCCTAGCCTGCGAGTTGGCGCCTGTCACCCTGAAAATCCCCAATGCTTGCGCTTTGGCGACACTTTCATGCTTCAGGACGGCCTTTTCATCAGTCCTTGCTTTTCATCCGCTCGCTCTTCCAATAAACATCGGTGCCGCCATCCATTCGGTTTAACACCCGAGAGAGCACAAACATCAAATCGGAAATTCGGTTTAAGTATTGGCGGGGGGCATCATTCAGCGCCTCTTCATTGCCCAAGGCTACGGTTGCCCGCTCTGCGCGCCTGGCCACCGTGCGACAAATGTGCGCTTGGGCCGCCGCACGATTGCCGGCCGGCAAGATGAACTCTTCTAGCTTTGGCAACTTTGCGTTGTATGTTTCCAAAGCTTGGTCCAGAACCAAGACAGCCTCTGCCTTCAGCAACTCAAAGCCAGGAATAGACAATTCGCCGCCCAAGTTGAAAAGCTGATGCTGCACTTCGACCAACAAATCGCGAACATCCTCTGGCATTTGTTCACACAACAACAAACCAATGTGCGAGTTCAATTCGTCCACATCGCCCATGGCGTGCACTCGCAAGCTATTTTTAGACACGCGCTGGTTGTTGCCCAAGCCGGTGGTGCCTTCGTCGCCTGTTCGCGTGGCGATTTGTGTCAGTCTGTGTCCCATGGTGTTTTCCCTGTACGTGGCCGAGTGCAAAAATGCAGGTCTCGGCGTAAACTCTGATTTTGACCGAGTTTGGGAACATTTCTCCATTCATGGTCATTGCGCGCCGTCATGTCACCTGTTTAGACCGCCCTTTTAATTGGAGCCTCACCATGAATGCACCAACGCCTGCCGCCCATTTAGCGCCCGTCGTCAACGCTCGCCCCGTCCCCCAGGCTTTCATAGATGCTTTGAAGGCGCGCTTTGGCAACAACTGCTCAACCGCCATGGTCATTCGAGAGCAGCACGGCCGCGACGAATCTGCATTTGCGCCAGTTCCCCCACCCTCCGCCGTGATCTTCGCCGAGTGCACACAAGACGTGGCCGATGCCGTGAAGTTGGCCAGCGACTACAAAGTGCCCGTCATTCCCTTTGGTGTTGGCTCCTCTTTAGAGGGCCACCTGCTGGCCGTTCAAGGCGGCATCAGCATTGACCTGACGCGCATGAACAAAGTTTTGTCCATCAACGCAGAAGACCTGACGGTGACGGTTCAGCCAGGCGTAACGCGCAAACAGTTGAACGAAGAAATCAAATCAACGGGCTTGTTTTTTCCCATCGATCCAGGCGCAGACGCCACCCTTGGCGGCATGAGCGCCACACGCGCCAGCGGCACCAATGCCGTTCGCTATGGCACCATGCGTGAGAATGTATTGGCGCTTGAAGTGGTCACAGCTTCTGGCGAAGTTATTCGAACAGGCACCCGGGCCAAAAAATCGAGTGCGGGTTACGACCTCACACGTTTGTTTGTCGGCAGCGAAGGCACCTTGGGCGTGATGACCGAAGTCACTGTCAAGCTTTACCCCTTGCCAGAAGCCATTTCAGCGGCCATCTGCTCATTCCCCAGCATTGAGGCCGCGGTTCAAACGGTCATTCAAGTGATTCAGTTGGGCGTGCCCATTGCGCGTGTTGAGTTAATCGATCACAACACCGTTCGCATGGTGAACGCTTATGCCAAGTTAGGCTTGCGTGAAGAGCCCATGCTGTTGATGGAGTTTCATGGATCGCCAGCGGGCGTGAAAGAGCAAGCCGAAACGGTTCAAGAAATTGCCAGCGACCATGGCGGCAATGCATTTGAATGGGCCACCACGCCAGAAGAGCGAACACGCCTTTGGACGGCGCGTCACAATGCTTATTTTGCGGCGTTGCAAAGCAGGCCGGGCTGCCGGGCCATCAGTACCGACACTTGCGTGCCGATCAGCAAGTTGGCCGACTGCTTGCTTGACTCTGTGACTGAAACTGAAGCCAGTGGTTTGCCTTACTTTTTGGTCGGACACGTCGGTGATGGCAATTTTCACTTTGGCTATTTAATCGACCCTGAAATTCCAAAAGAGCGAGAGATTGCAGAAGACCTGAATTACAAACTTGTCAGCCGCGCCTTGCGCCTTGGCGGTACATGCACTGGCGAGCATGGCATTGGCCTGCACAAAATAGATTTCTTGGTCACAGAAGCGGGCGCTGGTGCCGTCAACATGATGCGCACCTTGAAGCAAGCCTTAGACCCTCACAACATCATGAACCCCGGAAAAATCTTTCATTGAAAAAAGGGTCTGCGGGCCCTTTTTCATGGCGTTAACCGCGCAGCTTGTCAATCAGCCCATTGAGTTCGTCGAGTGATCCAAACTGGATTGACAGTTCTCCCATCTCTTCAAAACGCCCGTGCCGTTTCACGCGCTTTTTAACGCGGACCTCTACTTGCGCCGTGAGCAAGTCTGAGAGTTCTTCTTCAACGCGTTTGATGTCGCGTGATTTTTCTTTTTTCGGTTTTTGCTGCACCAAAGAAAATTCTGCACTGAGTTTTTTCACCAAACTCTCTGCTTCGCGCACCGACATTTTTTTGGCGCTGATTTGATTCGCCGCTGTAATTTGAGCGGCTTTGTCCAAACCCAACAGTGCCCGGGCATGCCCCATGTCAATGTCACCTGCCATCAGCATGGTTTGCACGGGATCTGCCAAGTTCAACAAGCGAAGCAAGTTGCTTGCAGCGCTTCGCGAACGTCCCACAGCTTGGGCTGCTGTTTCGTGGGTGAGTCCAAACTCTTTGATGAGGCGCTGTAAACCATGCGCCTCTTCAAGCGGGTTGAGGTCTTCGCGTTGAATGTTCTCAATCAAGGCCATTGCCGCCGCCGCCTCATTGGGCACATCGCGAACCAAAACTGGCACATCGTTCAAACCCGCCAGTCGCGATGCGCGGAAACGTCGTTCCCCCGCAATGATTTCATACTTGCCTGCATTGGGGCCATCACTCAACTTGCGAACCAAGATGGGTTGCATGATGCCTTGAGCCTTGATGGACTCGGCCAACTCATAGAGTGCGCCCTCGTCCATGCGTGTTCGAGGCTGGTACATGCCTGGCACCAACTCGCTCAAAGCCAAACTGCTGGGAGTTCGATTGGCTGCCGCCTCAACGGCTTGAGGCGAGCTAGGCTCATCTTGAACCTTGGGCCCCAATAAAGCCTCCAGTCCCCGGCCTAAGCCCTTTGGTTTTTTAGTGACCATGTTTTTTTTCTTTCATCAATTCATTCAACAAGGCGTGGCCTTCAGGCCAGTCACCTAAATTTGATTCAGCGTTCACGTGTCCGCATTCGCCCAAGTTTAAAAACTCAGACCCCCAAGCCAGCGCAAACTGTTCTGCCCGTGCAAGGGTGCAATAAGGGTCGTTTTCACTGCCAATCAAAATTGATTTGAAGGGCAGCTCAGTCAAAGCTATCGGACGCCAACTTGAAAAAACATCTTGCACAGGCGAGGCTTCTACGTCGCCAGGCGCAACCAACAAAGCCGCTTTGACTTTGTGGCATTGTGCAGAAATTTGCGCCCAAGCCGCGACTTGAATGCAACCCAAACTGTGTGCAACCAAGAACACGGGCCCACTCAAGTCGGACATCACATCGTCCAATCGCGCCAACCAATCGCCGCGAAGTGGCCGCATCCAGTCGTGTTGCTCTACCAGCTGGTATGCATATTGTCGGGTCCAAAGGCTTTGCCAATGTGAAGGCCCACTTCCCTGCCAGCCAGGCAATATAAGGACTTTTGGGTTTTCCATTAAAACGCTTTCGTGGCCTTAAAGCGTTGGAATGCGCTGTACCAACTCCCTGGCAAACTCTACAAACGCTTGGCTGCCTTTGGCAGAGGGGTCAAACACAACGCCTGGCAAACCATAACTGGGCGCCTCTGCCAGCCGCACATTTCGAGGAATCACCGTGTTAAAAACTTTGTCACCAAAGTGTGATTTAAGTTGATCACTCACTTGCTGTTGCAAAGTAATTCGCGGATCAAACATGACGCGCAGCAAACCAATGATTTTCAAATCAGGGTTCAAATTGGCATGCACTTGCTTGATGGTGTTCACCAAATCGGTCAACCCCTCCAACGCAAAATACTCGCACTGCATCGGAACAATCACGCCATGCGCGGCGCACAAACCATTCAAGGTGAGCATGGACAAAGACGGCGGGCAATCAATTAAGACAAAGTCAAAGTCTTTGTCTGCCACTTCCAATGCGGACTTCAAACGTTGGTCGCGTCTTTCAAGGTCAACCAGTTCAACCTCTGCACCGGCCAGTTCGCGGTTGGCGCCCAACACGTGATAGCCACATTTTTCTGAAAAAATGGCCGCCTCTTGAATGCTGGCCGACTCTAATAAAACGTCGTACACGCTGAGCTCTAGCTGCCGCTTGTCAACGCCCGAGCCCATGGTTGCATTGCCTTGTGGATCGAGGTCAACCAATAAAACACGCTGCCCCACTTTGGCCAAGCCGGCAGCCAAGTTAACCGCCGATGTGGTCTTGCCAACGCCGCCTTTTTGATTTGCAACACAGAATATCTTTGCCATTTGTGACTCTTTTTTTCTCGCTGGGTGCGATTATTTGCCCAAGGCCAATTTCAGACCAAATCCGATTAAGAACAAGCCGGCAATTTTTTGCAAGAACCCAGAGACTTTGGGGTTGGCTCTGAGGCGTGTTGCCATCCTGTGGGTGATGACCACAACGCCAAAACAGTACAGGAAACCCAAAACGGCAATGTTAACCGCCATGAATACAAAAGTAACCATTCCTTGGTGCTTCTCAGGATCAATGAATTGCGGGAAAAAAGCAAAGTAAAACATGATTGCCTTGGGGTTGAGCAAGGTGATGAACATGGTTTCTTTGAAATATTGACCTGGGGTGATCTTGATCGATGGCCCCTCACCCGGCTTGGCAAAGACCATTCTAAAACCCAACCATGCAAGGTAAGCGGCGCCCAACCATTTCAAGGCCATAAACAAATGAGGATAGGTTTGCAGAAGAGCCGCCACACCGGCCACGGTCATCCACAACAAAATTTGGTCGCCCAAAATCAAACCCGCAACGGAAGCCGTGCCACCCCTCATGCCGCCTTGGGTGGTAGAGGTAATCAAGGCCAGATTGCCAGGGCCAGGCAAGAACAATAGCAATACGAAGGCTGCGACAAAAGCGCCGTAATCAGAAATTCCAAACATCAAAGGCTTTCTCAATGAGCCCAAGTGTAAGGGGCGAAACTCAGGTCGAGCTTGCTTCAGTAGACAAAGTTACTGATTTTTTCATCCAGACCATGCAACGATCGGCCGCCAAACCAGGAACCTGGAGTTGTTCCACGTGAAACACTTCTGCAAAAGAAGGCAGCGTCGCCATCTCTGCTTCGGGCAGCTTGCCCTTCATGGCCATCCAAACACCGTCTTCTGACAAGGCGCCGGCCGACCAATTGACAAAGTCTGGCAAAGAGGCAAATGCTCGGGAGCAGATGACGTCAAAAGGCCCCGTCAGGCTTTCTACCCGCGCATGAAGCCCTCGCAAGTTTGACAACTTTAAACTGGCTGCCACCTGTTGCACAAATGCCGCCTTTTTAGAAACCGTATCGACACAAGTGACGCGGATGTTGGGGCAACAAATGGCTATCACCACCCCCGGCAAACCACCGCCCGAGCCCACATCCAACAACTCGACTTCTTGGCCAGCGCCTCTTGCGCTTTGAGCAAGATAGCCAAGCAAGGGGGAAATTGACGACAAACTGTCTAGCAAATGGTGGGTCAAGATTTCCTGCGGCGTTTTCAACGCTGTGAGGTTATAAACCTTGTTCCACTTTTGAATGAGCGCCATGTAGCTCAACAACTGTCGCTGCTGGGCCTCTGGCACATTCAATTCCAATGCTTTGACCCCCAGGGAAAGCGCTTGAAGACGCTCCCCTTCAGACAAGCCTTCGGCCGTGGCCGTCATGGCATCAAACTCGCCGAACCTTCCGCAATCGACTCCGCCACCTCGGGCTTGACCGACATGAACTCCTTAAAACCACCCCTTTTGAGATAAATCAGTAGCAAGGAAATGGTTGCGGGGGTAATTCCAGAAATTCGAGATGCCATGCCCAGGGTTTCTGGGCGGTGCTTGGACAAGGTTTGTCGAGCCTCGATCGACAAAGAAGAGACCAAAAGGTAGTCAAGTTTGGCGGGCAGCTTCAGGTTTTCAAAATGAACTGCACGCCCAACCTCGACCTTTTGTCGATCAATGTACCCCGCGTACTTGGCCGCAATTTCAACCTGTTCAATGACAGGGGCAGAGAGTTCGCCCAATGTTTCACGTGAAACAGTTGTTGAAGCGTACCGATCGGAATCCAAGGACACCAGGCTTTCATAACTCACACCGGGTCGACGGAGCAAGTCAAACAAATTATGCTCATGCTCAATGGCCTTGCCCAGAACTCGTGCCGACTCTGCATCTGGTAGGTTTCTCGGGTTGACCCACGTTGACTTAAGGCGCTCTGTTTCACGTGAAACAGCTTCGCGCTTTGTACAAAAAGAAGTCCAGCGCTCATCGTCCACCAGGCCCATTTTGCGGCCCACCTCCGTCAAGCGCATGTCTGCGTTGTCTTCCCTAAGTTGCAGTCGAAATTCAGCCCTGCTGGTAAACATGCGATAAGGCTCTGTGACGCCTTTGGTAATGAGGTCATCTACCAGCACGCCCAAATAAGCTTGGTCGCGGCTTGGCAACCATGCGCCACCCATGTCATTGCCAGCACCAGATAAAGACCTGCATTGAAGCGCAGCATTGATTCCGGCAAACAAGCCCTGCGATGCCGCCTCTTCGTAACCAGTCGTACCATTGATTTGGCCGGCAAAGAAGAGCCCCCCAATTTGACGCGTTTCAAAGCTGCTTTTCAGTGAGCGCGGGTCAAAGTAGTCATACTCAATGGCATAACCGGGTCTCAGAATGTGGGCGTTCTCCAATCCCTTCATAGACCTAACCAGAGCGTATTGAATGTCAAAAGGCAAACTGGTTGAAATGCCATTCGGATAAAACTCGTGGGTAGTGAGACCCTCGGGCTCTAAAAAGATTTGGTGGCTGTCTTTGTCGGCAAAGCGATTGATCTTGTCTTCCACGCTTGGGCAGTACCTTGGGCCAACACCTTCAATTTTTCCCATGAACATGGGGCTTCGGTCAAAGCCAGAGCGAATGATGTCGTGCGTTCTCTCATTGGTATGCGTGATCCAACAAGGCATCTGCTCAGGGTGCATGTCTGCGCGCCCCATGAAGCTGAAAACAGGAACGCCGGCTTCGGCGTTCAAGCCGCCCGGCATGCCATCGCCAGGCTGTTCTTGGCACTTTGAAAAGTCAATGGTGCGCCCATCTAAGCGCGGCGGCGTGCCCGTTTTCAAGCGGCCCTGAGGAAGCTTAAGTTCTTTCAAGCGAGCAGACAAACTGACAGCCGGAGGATCACCCGCCCGCCCTGCCGAATAGTTTTCCAAGCCTACATGGATCTTTCCATCTAGGAATGTACCGGCCGTCAAGACCACTGTTTTTGATCTGAAGCGAACGCCCACTTGCGTGACAGCCCCCACCACACGGTCTTCAACGCCATTTGACTCAACCATGAGATCATCAACCGCCTGCTGGAATATCCACAGGTTTTCTTGATTCTCGAGGCGACGGCGAATGGCCGCCTTGTACAAAATCCGATCCGCTTGCGCACGCGTAGCACGCACAGCCGGCCCCTTAGAACTGTTCAAAATGCGAAACTGAATGCCGCCCTCGTCCGTTGCAATGGCCATGGCACCGCCCAAAGCATCGACCTCCTTCAACAGATGGCCTTTGCCAATGCCTCCGATAGAGGGGTTGCAACTCATCTGACCTAAGGTCTCGATGTTGTGCGTCAGCAAGAGCGTTTGACAACCCATGCGCGCAGACGCCAACGCGGCCTCGGTGCCGGCATGGCCGCCGCCGACAACGATCACATCAAATTCTTGTGGGTAAAGCATCAAATCACCAGTCCATCACCGTTAGGGCGGCGCTGCTCGCGCCGTGAGAGGCCTAAGGCCAAGGGGCTTGATTTTATCTGCATCGGGTGTTCCTTGCGTGACTGATCGCATCAGCCCTCTCAAGCTAAGCTCGAGCCATCCACCAACAGGAGACGCCATGAGCCAACCCCAAACCCATCAAGCGCGCTGCCATGCCGATGAGTGGCAGCTGCGTGTCGATTTAGCCGCGTGCTACCGCTTGGTCGCTTTGTATGGTTGGAGCGATTTGGTCTTCACCCACATCAGCGCCAAATTACCACCCTCGGTGTGTGGCGATGAGCATCATTTTCTAATCAACCCCTATGGCCTGATGTTTGATGAAATTACTGCATCAAGCCTGGTAAAAATCGACATGGATTGCAACAAACTGGATGCAGAGAACCCTTATCCAGTAAACCCTGCAGGCTTCGTTATTCACAGCGCCGTGCATGAGGCGCGCCCAGACGCAGAATGTGTGCTTCACACACACACCCGCGCTGGCGTGGCGGTGAGCGCACAAAAGCAAGGCGTGTTGCCCATCAGCCAGCAAAGCACCTTTGTGCTGGCTTCGCTGGCCTATCACGACTATGAAGGCGTTGCGATACGCGACGATGAAAAAACGCGCTTGCAAAAAGACTTGGGAGAGGCCAACTTTCTCATGCTGCGCAATCATGGCTTACTGACTGTTGGCAAAACCATTGCCGATGCTTTTTTGAGCATGTACACATTTGAAAACACCTGCCGCATTCAAGTCGACGCACTTGCCGGTCAAAGCGGCGCAGCCGATCTGACCGCGGTCAACCCAGAGATTTTGAAGGGCATTGCACACGTGATGAAGGTTCAAACTGGCGGACTAGGAGGCAGTTTTGTTTGGCCCTCTTTGTTGCGAAAACTCAATCGCGATAATCCTGGCTACGACGTCTGAACTTGCTTCAGCTTTTCTGAATGGGTTTTTGCTGCCACGCCAACACCGCACCCAGCATCAAGGCACCGGCAGAAAAAAGAAGGCCTCGATGAAGCCCTCCTGGGCCATCGGCAATCCAACCCACCATGGTGGGGCCAATGATTTGTCCGACAGCAAAGATCACTGTGAAAACACTGATGCCTGCCGCCCACTGTGACGGCACCAGGTTGTGTTTCACCATGGCTGTGGTCGAGGCAACGACCGACAAAAATACACCACCAAACAACAAGCCCGACACAAGCATCATGGGCCATGCACTTGTGATGACGGGGATGACGGTCGCCACGCTAAGCAAAGCATTCAAAATCGACAAAGACTGTCCGCCTCGATAGCGATTCAACAAGCCTGCCCAAATTCTGGATGAAGCAACAACCGCAAGTCCCAGCAAAGCATAGAACAAAGTAATCTGAGATGCGCTTGCGCCTTGCTCGCGCAAAACGGCTACAACAAAGGTCATGTAACCAATGTAGCCCACACCAAACAGGCCATACCCTGCCAAGCCAAATAGCCAATCGGGCCAATGCATTTTTCGGGCTTGATGAGCGGGTGTGTCGTCTTGGTTGATCAAGGGCTTCAACTCTGCCGTCCCATTTTTCATCGGCAAACGAATGGCAAAAAGCACAAGCGTCATGACGAAGCACGCGAACGCCAAGACCCACCAAGCCCACGCCCAAGGATGAACAAACGATTGTTCATTTGCAGCCAACAGTGCAGCAGGAACAAAGAGTGCGGACAAAACAATTCCCCAGCCTGTTCCGCCGTAATAAAGGCCCAGCAACAAGCCCGACTGCGAAGGCCAATGCGAACCAAGCCGCGCTGCCAACAAACCACCTGACACGAAGACCGCCGCGCTGACCACACCCGCCAACAAACGCTGAAGCAAAAGAATCGGCGTTTCAGAAAAAAACCCTGTCAGCGCCATCAACAAAGAAGCCATGAACGCGCCGCCAATCAAGACATGGACTGCGCCCCAACGGTTCAACATTCGGGGCGTGATCAGGGCGCCAATCAAATAGCCCACCGCGTTGAAGGTGTTCATGCTGCCTGCTAAGGTGTAGGTCCAAGACAAGTCTTCGCGCATGGGTGGCAACAACAAGGCATATGCAAAACGGGTCATGCCAAGCGAAACGGCAGCCGCCATCGAAATGCAAATTGCCAACCAGAGCGCTGTGAAAAACCTTATGCTTTGCGTCATGAAAAACTTATTTGAACCTTGCCAAGCCGGCCAACTGCAACTTGCCTCACGCATTGTGATGGCACCCCTCACTCGCAACCGAGCGCCACAAGCCCTGGCAAACGCGCTGATGGCTGAATACTATGCGCAACGGGCCAACCCTGCAACGGGCGCAGGCCTCATCATTACCGAAGCAACGGCCATCAGCCATCAAGGCCAAGGTTACGCGGATGTGCCAGGTATTTGGTCGGCCGAACAAGTCAAAGCGTGGCAAGCTGTAACGGCCGCAGTGCACGCCAAAGGCGGAAAAATAGTGGTGCAGCTTTGGCACGTTGGCCGCATCTCACACACCAGCCTTCAGCCCAACGGGCAAGCGCCCGTTGCGCCGTCGGCCATTGTTGCCAAGTCAAAAACGGTGCTCATCGAGAACGGTGTTCCAAGCTTTGTCCCAACCTCTGAGCCGCGCGCACTTGAGTTGGCAGAAATACCAGGCATTGTTTCGGACTATCGGCACGCTGCAAAAAACGCCATCGATGCTGGCTTTGATGGCATCGAAGTGCATGCGGCCAACGGCTACTTGATCGATCAGTTTTTAAGGGCCGACAGCAATCACCGCACAGATGCTTATGGTGGCAGCATTGAAAATCGCACTCGCCTTTTAAAAGAGGTGATGCTGGCCGTGACCCAAGAGATTGGTGGCGGTCGCTGCGGTATTCGCATTTCACCCGTCACACCCGCCAACGATGCGAGCGACTCCTGGCCACAAGCACTTTTTGAGCACGTTGCAAATTTCCTTGGCACTTTGAGTCTGGCTTATGTGCACACCATTGAAGGCTCGACGGGTGCTGCCCGTGATTTTCAACAAGGTGAGGCGCCCTTTGACTACACGGCATTGAAGAAGGCCTATCAACAAGGCGGCGGCCATGGCGCCTGGATGCTCAACAATGCCTATGACAGGGCGTTGGCCGACCAAGCCATTGCCGACGGTGCAGACTTGATTGCCTTTGGAAAGTCTTTCATTGCCAACCCAGACTTGGCCGCAAGGTTGAAGCAAAACGGCCCTTACAACACGCCAGACCGCGCCACTTTTTATGGCGGACTGGCGGCTGGTTACACTGACTATCCAAGCCTCTAAGTCTGTTTCATGAGCTCAAACAACAAAGCTTTTCTGGGTCGCCGCGTTGAACAACAAGTCATGGGCCACGCCACGCGAGACGGCGATGGCGTCAAACTCACGCGCGTTTTAACGCAAGCTCACCAGAGGCGGCTAGATCCCTTTTTGATGCTTGACAACTTTGGTAGCGATGATCCCAATGACTACGGTGGTGGTTTTCCAGATCATCCCCACCGGGGGTTTGAAACCGTCACTTACATGATTGCTGGAAGAATGCGGCACAAAGACAGTGCCGGTCACGAGGGGCTATTACAAAATGGTGGTGTTCAATGGATGACGGCCGGTAGAGGCGTTGTTCACAGTGAAATGCCTGAGCAAGAAGAAGGAGTGATGGAGGGGTTTCAGCTTTGGTTGAACTTAGCTGCCTCCCAAAAAATGTGCTCGCCTGCTTATGAAGATATTCAAAGTGAGGCCATCCCAGAATACCAGCCTCATGAGTCCATCAGGGTTCGGGTTATTTCAGGTGAATCCAACGGTGTACAAGGTGCAGTTCAAAGGCCCATTGACTTGTTTCCTACCAACCCACTTTACTTGGACATCCATTTTGAGGCCGACAGTTGTTTTCAACAAACATTGAACCCCCTTCACAATGCCTTCTTGTTTGTTTACCGTGGTCATGTCAATGTGGTCAGTGACGGCGTAAAAACAGCCGTTAATTTACACAGAATGGCCATTCTTCAAAATGAGGGAAATGGTGTTGTCATTGAAGGCTCGCCTGGTGCCAAAATTCTTTTGATTGCAGGCCAACCCCTGAACGAGCCCATCGCACAACACGGACCATTTGTCATGAATACGCGTGAAGAACTTATTCAAGCAGTTGATGATTTCAGAGCTGGTCTTTTCACATCTTGACTGAAATTTTTAGATCTCAGAAATCTAATGTTGAAGATGAGTTGCTTGTCAATGAACAAACATGTGGATAGTTTTGGGATAACAGCATGGTTATCCACACATTATTTTTATTTCTAAAGTTGTTCATATCTGAATGACACCTCAGAAGCAGCCTCATACACACCCTTCAAAATGATTCAATGCATTGATCTATAAAGAAAAAAGAGACTTGTCCACAGAACAAGCCTCTCCTTATCTACTACTACTATGTATTAATCTATATAAAAGAAGAATACAAAGACAAACTCAGAATTCAAATTAAATTGCTTTTCTGAACGCATCCATGCAGTTTTGCCACTGCACCATGACAGCAGCTAAGTGTTTTTCTTTCACATGACCAAAACCTTTGACTTGTTCAGTCACGTTGGCCATTTTGACGGCCAAGGCAAGGTTCTCTGATTTCAAAGACACCAATAATTCATCGATGGCATCCTTGTACTCCTGAATCAGCGCACGTTCAGTCTGCCTTTCTTCGGTGCGACCAAAAATATCCAAGGCAGTACCCCGTAGAAATTTAAATTGAGCCAAAACTTTGAAAGCCAGCAACATGTGGGGGCTCATTTTTTGTTTAATGAGCTGGCCCTTCTCATTGCGTTTAGCAATAAGGGGTGGGGCTAGGTGGTAGAAAACCTTGAAATCGCCCTCAAACTGGCTTTTAACGCGTTCTAGAAACTGTTTATTGGTGTGCAAGCGGGCTACTTCGTATTCATCTTTGTAAGCCATTAATTTGAACAATTGACGAGCCACCGTTTCTGTCAGCAAATAAGAACCTAAAGTGCTTTCTTTCGCTTTAACTTTCAAGACAAAGGTTTCGTACTGTTTGGCATAAGCAGAGTTTTGATACGCTGTTAAAAATTCAATGCGTGTGGCGATTAAATCTTCTAAACGATCACGCTTTTTAAACGAAATAATTTGCAGCGGTTTTAACAGCGCTTGAACTGCCGGCAATTGATGCGCCGCATGACGCCCCCATTCAAAGGCTGTTAAATTTTGAGCAACTGCCACTTCGTTCAATTCGATGGCACGCTTCAAAGCATCAAGACTCAAGGGAACCCAGCCCTTTTGCCAGGCATAACCTAAAAGCATGGGGTTGATGTAAATCGTATCGCCCATCAATTGCGCTGATAGATGATCGGCATCAAAGGAGGCCAAACCATGAAGTCCAACGGTAGAAGCAATGTCAGCCGCACAACTGTCAGCTGGGTTTTCCCATTGTGTATTTTTAACAAACTCAGCGGTGGGTGAACTGTGAGAATTCAAAGCAACGCGGGTTCTGCCTTCCATCATGCGCGATAACGTTTCTTTACCAGCGGTCACTATGGGATCACAGCCCAAAATTAAATCAGCAGCTGCCATGCTTACACGTGTGGTTTGAATGTCATCTTGGTGTTTTGCCAATAAAACATGGCTCCAAGTTGCACCGCCCTTTTGCGCCAAACCAGCAGAATCTTGCGTGACGATGCCAAGACCGTCTAAGTGCGCGGCCATGCCCAAAAGTTGACCAATGGTGATCACACCCGTGCCACCAACACCTGCAACGACAACGCCATAGGGCTGATGCGCATTGCCTAAATTGGGCACCACTGGCATAGGCAAAGCGGGCAGAGTCTCCCAACTGAACTTCTGCTCTTTGGATTTCTTCTTAAGTTGACCGCCTTCGATGCTGATGAAACTGGGACAAAAACCTTTGAGGCAACTGGTGTCTTTATTGCAGGTATTTTGATTGATGGCTCGTTTTCTACCAAATTCAGTTTCAAGCGGTTCAACCGACAAACAATTGGACTGAACGCCACAATCGCCACAGCCTTCACACACCAACTCATTGATCATCACGCGAACGGCCGGATCAACCATGGTGCCGCGCTTGCGGCGACGGCGCTTTTCAGTAGCGCATGTTTGGTCATAAATAATGACAGTACAACCTTTTACTTCGCGCAGTTCACGCTGAATGGCATCGAGTTCATCACGATGATGGACCAACACACCTTCAGCCAAAGCAACGCCGTCGTACTTTTCGGGTTCATCTGTGACCACTTTGATTACGATGGCACCTTCTGCACGCATGCTTTGTGCAATTTGAACAACGCTGTGCCCTTCAGCGCGTTCTCCGACACGCTGACCACCCGTCATGGCAACCGCATCGTTGTACAAAATTTTGTAGGTGATGTTGACACCAGCAGCAATACTTTGGCGGATGGCCAAGATGCCGCTGTGAAAATAAGTGCCATCGCCAATGTTGGCAAAAACATGGTTTTCGTTGCTGAAATGCTGCTGGCCAATCCACGGCGTTCCCTCTCCGCCCATTTGCGTAAAGCCAACGGTGCTGCGGTCCATCCACACGCTCATAAAGTGGCAGCCAATGCCCGCCATGGCACGCGAGCCTTCTGGAACTTTTGTGCTGGTGTTGTGGGGACAACCAGAGCAGAACCAAGGCATGCGGTCTGCCGATGGATTGAGAACCAAACTGTTTTGTGCGCGCTCCTTGGCGTCGATGGTCTCCAGCAGCGCATCAATGCGTGCCAACACATCAGAGGGTAAATCAAGTTTTTTGAGTCGCCGGGCCAGAGCCTTGGCAATCAAGGTGGGCGTGAGGTCGGCATTGGCGCGCAGCAGTCGATGCGCCATAGGATTGGGTACAGACCACTCGCCGCCGGAGTCATCGCCTTCGAGCTCATCAAACTTACCCACAATGCGCGGGCGCTGTGAATCGGGCCAGTTGTAAAGTTCTTCCTTCAGTTGGTATTCAATGATTTGGCGTTTTTCTTCAACTACCAAAATTTCTTTCAGGCCCTTGGCAAACTCACGCGTGCTTTGCGCCTCTAGTGGCCAAACAACTGCAACCTTGTGAACCCGAATGCCTAAGCGTTGGCAGGTCTCGGTGTCTAAACCCAGATCTACCAAAGCTTGTCTTGTGTCGTTGTAGGCCTTGCCACTGGCCATGATGCCGTAGCGGTCGTTAGGGCCTTCGATGACGTTGTGGTTCAAACGATTGGCGCGAATGTAGGCCAGGGCGGCATACCATTTGTAGTCAAACAAGCGGGCCTCTTGATCAAGGGCCGCGTCAGGCCACCTGATGTGAACGCCGCCAGGAGGCATTTCAAACTCAGGCAAAACAATCTTGACCCGATCGGCGTTGATGTCGGCCGTAGCGCTCGACTCAACAATTTCTTGAATGGTTTTCATGCCAGACCAGACGCCGGCAAAACGGCTTAGCGCAATGGCGTGAACGCCCAAATCCAACACGTCCTGAACAGAAGCAGGAAAGAACACCGGCAGGCCACAGGCCTTGAAAATATGATCACTCTGGTGTGCTGCAGTCGAGCTTTTGGCAATGTGATCGTCACCAGCGACGGCCAAGACGCCGCCCCACGTCGTGGTGCCTGCCATGTTGGCGTGTTTGAACACGTCGGAGCAACGGTCCACACCAGGGCCCTTGCCATACCAAATGCCAAAAACGCCATCTAGTTTTTGGCTGCCCGGTGGCGCAAACCCCAACTGTTGGGTGCCCCACAAGGCTGTGGCTGCGAGCTCTTCGTTGACGCCAGGTTGAAAAACGATGTTGTGCTTTTCAAGGTGAGACTTGGCTTTCCACAAAGCCTGGTCATAACCACCCAGTGGCGAGCCGCGGTAGCCGCTGATCAAGGCGCCCGTTCGTTTACCAGCCAAGGCATCGCGCTCTTGTTGCAGCATTGGCAAGCGAACCAGGGCTTGAACGCCGCTCATGAAGGCCCGACCCGACTTCAGGCTGTATTTGTCGTCAAGGGTGACATTGGCCAGTGCTTGGCGCAAATGTTCAGGCAAGGGAGCGTTCATAATGTGCCACTTTCAAAAGCATGTAAGCGCAGTGTAGATCGACACTGCTTATCTTGGAAGCAAAACCCATGCTGCCATATCTTGTTTGAGACGGCCGGCCAATTCGCCGGCTGCGTCGCCAGAGCCTACAAAATAGTCGGCACGCACGGCGCCAACGATGGCGCTGCCAGTATCTTGCGCAAAAACCAGCCTATTTAAGGGGGTTTGAGGCCCGCTGCTGGAAAGCCAGACAGCAGAACCGTACGGAATACTGCCAGGATCGACCGCAATGGACCGCCCAGGCGTTAAGGGAACGCCCATCGCGCCCTTCGGGCCCAAAAGTGCCTCGGTGCCCAGCAGGGGCTCTTCTTTGAAGAAAATGAAGCGCGGGTTGCGCCACATGAGTTCATTGGTTCTGCGCGGATTTTGAGCAAGCCAAGCTTTGATGCCCGGCCAGGTGGCATCTTTGGTGAGGTTTTGATCAAGCAGCCAGCGGCCAATGCTTTGATAAGGGTGTTCGTTGGTGCCGGCGAAGGCCAATCGGATTTGGGTGCGCCGGCCATCGCGCTCAGTGAGCCACAAGCGTCCCGATCCCTGAATGTGAAGCACCATGGCATCTACGGGGCTGGCAATGTAGGCGATTTCTTTGCCCTTGAGGGCGGCTTGGGCTGCGGGCAATTTGGCAATCTCTTCTCTGCTAAACCAAGGAGAGCGTGCTTTTAAATTGGCGGGAACGCCATACAAAGGCACTTCAAAGCCAGGCCTTGGCGTTCGAGAGGCTTCAAAAACAGGCTCGTAATAAGCCGTCAAGAGCCCATTGGCAGGCGCGGCGGCGGCATTCAAATGCTCAACGCGAAAGGGTTGAAAGTTTTCCATCACCCAGGCCTTTTGCAATGCGGAAGGCTGTCCGTCCAAGCGCCTGACATCAGCACAAAGGCGTTGTGTGTTGGGTAAGTTTCGGGCACAGTTTTGTCGCCAAGCGACCCACGCTTCGTTGAAGTTGTCGGCGTTAAAGCCAGGAAGGTCAGACCAGCTGGCCAACAACCAGCGACTTTTGGCCTTGATTAAAACGGTGGGCGCATTTTCAAGGGCAGTCGCCGTCTCTAGAACAGGCGCCTTTGGCGGTGTGATGGCGGTTTGTGGTGTTGGCTTTTTCTCGGGAGAAGAGCATGCCGACAAAAGGAGAACACCCAAAACAAAGAAGCTGCCTAAAATCCATGAACCAAGGAGATGATGCATGGGTTTGATCTTGTTAGAAGCGTTGTTGGCGTTGTTGATTTTGCTGGCGATTGTTTGGTGGACCATGTTTTCAGGCCGGGACAAGGGCGAGCTGAAGTCTGAAAAGCCAAATGAGCCTGAGCCAAAGGCTCCGCCCAAAGAATGACACAAAGACTTGTGGTCTTTCGAACGCATTCAAATCTCCCGCAACAAATTCGCCAATTCGACCGCTGATTTCACATCCATTTTTTCGAAAACCCGCGATCGATGAACCTCTACCGTTCGCACACTGATGTCAAGTTGATCGGCAATGAGTTTGTTGGGCAAGCCCTCAACCACCAGCTGCATCACATCACGCTCTCGATCGGTTAAGTCATGCAGGCGTGATACCAAGCCCGCACTTTGAAGGTGAACCGCCAAACGCTCACTGGACAAACCCAAAGCGTGTTCTACGCGGTCAACCAAAGCGTTGTCAGAGAACGGCTTTTCGCAAAAATCAAATGCACCCCGCTTGACACAGTCAACGGCCGTTGGCAAATCGGCGTGCCCCGTTAAAAAAATAACCGGCCAAGTATGGGCCAAGCCGTTACCGATGAGTGTCTCAAACAGCGCTAGGCCATTCTGCCCTGGCATTCGAACGTCCAATAAGATGCAGCCCGCTTGCGTGGGCACAGGCGTTTTGGGGCCAGGAAACTTTTCTTGTAGCATGCGCTCAAATGCATCCGCACTTGCAAATGCCTCGCTCATCAGTCGTCGCGAACGCAGCAACCAAGCCATCGCGTCACGAACACTGGCATCGTCATCAACGATGAAAACACAGGCGTTCAGGGCAGGTTGCATCAATGGATTTTAGCCTTGCTCACAGCTCAGGGGCTGTGGGAAGGGTAAAGCGAAAAAGAGTGCCACATGGCTCTTGTGCTTCGAACTCCAAATGACCGCCATGCTGCTCGACAACGGTTCGGCAAAGACTAAGACCGAGGCCCATTCCTTCTGCCTTGGTGGTGAAGAAGGGCTTGAACAATTGCTGTGCAATGTCTGGCGAAATTCCGATCCCCATGTCAATGACGGAAAACTCAACCCAACCATGTGAGTCGCCAGATGTCGCCCTTTGAACTTGAAGTGTGAGGCGTCGCTTGTGGCAGTGGGGGTAGTCCATGGCCTGCATGCCATTGCGCGCCAAATTCAACAAGACTTGCTCGACCATGGTTCGGTCACACAAAATAGGCAATAGGCGCGCATCCAATTTGGTTTCGATGCGAACCTGCAATTTGTGAGCTTGCAACTGCATAAGCGGCATCACAGCATCAATGATGGCTTGAGGGCTGACGACTTCTTTGTCTTGGTCACGCCGCCGGACGAAATCATGAACGCTGTTGATGACTTTTCCAGCACGGCCTGCTTGCTCAGAAATTCTTTCAAAGGCCATTTGGAGGTCGCTCAATGGCGGGGGCGTATCGCTGAACTCAGGGTGCCGCATCAGGTTTAAAGAACCTGTTGCATAGCTTGAAATCGCTGCCAGCGGTTGGTTCAACTCATGGCTTAAAAGTGAAGCCATCTCACCCGCCGTCGCAAGTCGCGCAGTGGCCTGCAGGCGCTCTTGACTAGAGCGCGAAAGCTCTTCAATGCGGCGTTGTTCGCTGACGTCCAAAAATGCACTCATCCAGCCCGTTTGTTGCCCCAAGACATTGATCAAGGGGGCTTCAAAAATAAGGACCGGAAAACGCGATCCGTCTTTTCTCACAAAAACCGACTCAAAACCTTCACGCGGCGGTGCGTTGCCTGCCAATCGAACCGCTTGACGTTGTTGATACTCACCCACCATTTCGGGTGGCCAATAAGGCATGGGCGCTGACTTCCCTAGGATTTGCTCGGCCTCAAAACCCACCATCTGACAAAACGCGGGATTCACATAGGTGATTCGACCTTTCAAATCACGCGCACGCAGACCCGTGACCAAGGAGTCTTCCATGGCTTTTCGAAAGGCCAGCGCATCCGCCAAGTCGCGTTCCGCTTTAAGTCGGCGCCGAGAATCTTTCACCAGCAAAACCAAAACCGACACCAAGGCGATCGACATGGCCAAGACCAAGGCAGGCAAGATGTTTGGAAACCCATCGGGTGCAGCGCGCCGACCATCCATTCGAAGCATCAGCGTTGTGCCTGGCAAGTCCAGTAACTGAGTTGCAGTGAACAGCCGTTTGGTGCGTGGCAAAGTACCGTGAACGGCCAGTCGCGTGCCATCGGGCTCAATGAAAGAAATTTCATTGCGACGACCATAGGTCTCGCCCAACTCTGTGGCCAGAACTTCTTGAAGCCCGTAAGTCAAAAGCGTAAAGCCGACGGCACGCCCCTGCACGAGAACAGGCAGGCACATTTCCATCACCTCTAAACCGATGCCATTGGCTTGAGGCACAAAGTAACTTCGCGAATAGGCGGGGCCATTAAGGCGCTTAGAACGCAAACACGTTTGAACGATTTCGGCTTGCTCGTTCATTCGCGTTTGAGCGTCAAACAAAGTTGGCTTAAATGGAGAGACGGAGGCATCTAAGATCAAGCCTTGCAAATCTCTTCTTTCAACTCGAAGCCAAGCCCTGTGTTGACTTAAAAGAAGTGGCACTTCTGCTTGCCATAATTTGGAGGGCAGCGACTTAAGCTGTAAGCTTTGCAAGCTCACAATGTGCCTGCTGAAACCATTGCGAATGTCAGTCACGGCATCTGCCGTGTCACGGTCTAATTCCGCCTGATATTGACTGGCCTCATACCGACCCGCAAGCCACACCAAGGTCACCAAAAGCGCAACGACCAGTCCAAACAAGGCAAGCCACAATGAAAAACGACGGTCGGTAAATGAGCGCGTGGCAGATTTGAAAAAGGTCCACAGAAGATGCGTGTTTTGCAGCGGCAAAGAGTCAGTTGGCGTCATGAACAAAACCCGCGCAAGGCTTAAGGTGCAACAGCGGTGGCTGCAACTTTGGTCACCTTGGGGTCGCTCCAGGTGCCGTCAATTAAAAACTCTTGGGTGTTGACTCGGCTTAGCGGCTGCTTGAGAATCAGTTGCGCCAAAAAGGTGCTTAAACCAATGGCAGGGTTCAGCGCAATACCCGCCAGCAATGAAGCGGTGCCCGCATCCACTTCGGGCAAGATCAGGACACGCAAGTTTTGCGTTTCTTTTTCAATGTCAGAACTGCCATCCATTTGCACAATGGCATTGACGCCCTTCATTTGCAAATTGCGTGTGCTGGCAATGCCTTGTTGAATCAACACGTCTCCGCGAACGGTATCAAAGGCAAAACCCGCGCTGAAAACATCTCTGAAATCAAACAACAAACGCCGCGGCAAAGCTTGCAGGCTCAGGACCCCCAACAGCTTGGCAACACCAGGCTCAGCTTGAAGGAACTGCCCGCGCCCGATGTTCACATTGAAGCGGCCGCCCAAGCTTGGGTAATGCAAGGTCATGGGAGAGCCTTGCCAATTGACTTGTCCTTCTAGCTTGCCAGCACCTCCGCGCAGTGCATCTTTGGTCCCTAGGCGAGTCAACAAATTACCCGCATCAGAAACGTCCAGTCGAAAATTCATTTCTGTGCGGGCCGGTTGCGTGCCATCCTTTGAAGTGACCCATCTGCCACTTGATTTGAAGCTGGCTTCAGGCTGTGTAATGTTGAGCTTGTTCAAGCGCCATTCACCACTGGCTGTATTGCGAGGGAGATTCGTTTCTGTGTTCGTCGCCTCAATTTCAACGCGGCCCAACTTTTTGCCGCGCAGCTCAAGGTCCTCCACCACAATGTCCAGTGCAGGAATACTTAAAGGAGAGTCCTCTAGCAGTGACTCCACTGCTTGGTCTGCCGAGGGCGGCAAACTTAAGCGCGCTAAACGCGCATAGATACGACCTGCATTTTGGTTGTTGGCCTGCCGGTATTCCAAATAACCGCTGAACTCTTTGGCATCTAAATTGGATCGCCAAACATAGCCTTCTCGCGAGCCGCTGACCAAGACGCTGCGCAGTTGACGACCTTGCACCATGACCTCGTTGGCTTTCAGCGTCATCCGAGTGGGCAGGTAGCTTTGCGCTGCAGCGCTCAGGGCGGAGCTTTGAGCTGAAGGACGCCAAGCGGGGCTAGACTTTGGTGGCGACAGCACTTGCACCCAGTCGTCTACAGAAAAAGATGGCAAATTGAAAGAAGCCATCACACCCGTTTCGGCCAGCGCAACGCCAGGTGTCGCAAAGTTTTCTCCGACCTGCCAGCGGCCCTGAATAACCCGAGGATCAGCCCCACTTACATCGCGCAAATATGTGGCCGACATAGTACGCCCCCATGTCAGTTGGAGTTGATCGCGCAAAGCTTTGCTGGGGTTGGAGGTGCTAAGGCCTTGAACCAGATTTTCAAACTTGAAGGCCACCTGCTCATCGGCGCGTTTGTGAAGGGGGGCCGGTAAACTGAGCGCCATGCCCTGCAGTTGCGATTGAATGCTCAATTCACTCTGTCCACCCTTGAACCCTAGGCTGGCTGTGTAGTTGCTTGCGCCATCGGCATGTTGAGCAAGCAAACTGAGCGCAGGAATTTCTTTAGCTTGTCGCAAGCCATTGGCGGTGACTTGCCCTTGAATTCGAATGAGCGGGTTGGCTTCTGTGCTGCGCGGCGCAAGCTTTCGAGTACCACCCTCTAACTTAATGGGGCCGCCTAAAAACTGCCCGTTGACGCCCGTCAAATTGAAGCCAGCCTCAGTGAACTGAATGCTGCCTAGTGCTTTTTCAAAAACGGGCAACACGGACTGCATGCGAATGTCATTGCCACTCAGTGCCACGCTACCTTGAAGGCTTGTTTTTTCAAGATCAGCCAATGGCAAGGACATCTTTAAGCGAGTCGTCAATGTCCCTGTGCTGCTGGCTTGTGCCAATGCGCCACTCAGCATGTTGTTCACAGGTGAAAGGCGCAGCTCATTCAGGACAAGGTTAGCGCTGGCTTTAGATTCTCCTTGAACGTTCACAATCACGGGGTCTTTGAGGCTGGGGATTTCAGCTTTGATTTGCGTGAAGGGTATGTTGCCCCATTTGCCCGATGCACCATTGACTTTGAAGTTGAGTCGGTCAAACACGATGTCAGCGTTGACACTGCTCATGGTCGGCCAAATGCCCTCTGAGCTTGCATTGCGATTCGCCGTTTTGAGGTTTTCGGGTGGCACGTAGGCGTATTGAGCCTCTTTGACCTTGCCTGCAAATCTAAACTCGCCCTCTTTGGGGTTTGCAAAGGGTAGTTTTTTCAGATCGCCCTTGATTTTGACGCCAAAGCCTTGAAGGCTACCTTTTAAAACCGAGTCGCGCACATAGTAGCGAACACTTTGTGAAATGTTCAAGGGCAGGTATCGGTGAACACGCGAAGCATCGCCTTGTTGAACCGTGCCTTGCAAATCCAAAATACCCAAACTGTCAGCAAGCGGACTGGGCTTCCAGCTGCCTTTGAAATCACCCGTGACATCGGCATTGCTTAAGCTCAATTGCCACTCAGGAACCACAAGTTCATTGTTTTGCTGCTGCCACTTGATGCTTGCCTGCAGCTTATCCAAGGGGATGCGCGGATCTTCAAGAACACGATTAAGTTGTAGCGCCCCTTTTTGAATGGAAGCATTGACACGGCCACCGTCTGCATTCATGTCAAAGCTGATGTTGGCATTTTCAACGCCTGGCCAATTCTCGGAAGAAGAGCCCGGCTTGCCACCTTCAAAATAGAAGTTGTCAAGGCGGCCGTTGGCCGCTTTGACTTGGTATGTTTTGTCTTGGCCTGTGTTTTTTTCGGTCCACTCGATGTGCAGTGGGTTGACCAAACCACTGACTTTGTGGGCCAGCAAGGTTTGCCTAGCGGGCTCTGGCAAAGGCAATTGGAGTGCAATGTTTCTCAGTGCGAGTAAGTCTAATTGATCGCCATGAAAACGCCCTTGGGCACTCGCACCCTTGTCAGCCTCTAAATAGGAAAGGCTGATGTTGCCACCCGGCCAATGCAAACCATCGGCGGTATCAAATCGCAAACCCTCGGTTGAAAAATCAAAACCATTGGCCATAGGCTTGAACGACATACGCCCTGCGATGCTCTTGAAAGACAGGCTCTCTAATTCGGGGCTAAGCTGCGCTTTGGCATTTTCCAGCACCAGGTCAGCTGTGGCCTGTTGAATGTTGCCATGGTTTAAATCAAGCCACATGCGCAAGGCGCCTTGGCCTTGTGTGGCGTTGACATTCCAAGGCAGGTGGGGCCCTAGTTGTGACAGATTCACATCTGAGAATTCGGCATGAAGCTGACCACTCCATTCTTTGATGCGCCCAGGATGAGTTGACAAAAGGCCGCGGCGTACATCGCCCATCAACATGAAGGGCGCACCCCAACCGGCCGGTGGTGTGGCGTCTAGTCGCCATTGGTGATGGCGCGCAGAATTTCGCAAAATCCAAGACACCTGATTTAAATTCAAGGCCGACTTATCGCGGCTTAAAGGGTTGAACTCGTCGGTCCACACCACGGTGCCCTGCTGGACCAGGACTTCTCTTTGCGCAAACACCCAGTCGGCGAAAGCCGAGTCGGGTGAGTTGTCTTTTTTCAAGGCAAGACCCGCAATTCGCCAGTCACCATTTTCGGTTCGACGAATGTCCAAGGTAGGAGAGTCGATGACCAACTGCTCGACGCCCAAGCTGAGGGCAGACCGAACGCTGATGGCAAAAATAACTTTGGGCAAAGTGAGTGCGGGTCGTCCCTCCGGGTCCATCAGGCTAAAGTCATGGATTTCGAAAGTCGGCATCCAACCCGTTGAAACAGCGAGCAACTTGCCCATGTGGACAGGTACCCCAATGGCTTGCGTAGCCAAGTTTTCGAATTTGGGCCTGAAGTCTTCAATTCGGGGCACAATCCAAAAATGCAATGCCGCCCAAGCCATTCCCAAGACAAAGCCACTCACCAACAAAACCCACGCGGCAAAGCGCAGGGCGTTGCTGCAAACTTGGGCAAGGGTAGAAAACTTCAACATTCGAGTGACGGTATGGACATAAAGACCTAGGCAGGGAATTATGACCGCCACCAGCCCATTTGAGACAGACCCAGACATGGATTCAAAACATCCCCCGCCGCACTCAGAAGGCTCGCGTTTTTTTCAAAGGCTTCAAAGGCGTTATGCCGATGTCTTTGCCACCTTGCCAACGGGCGTGCCTCACCGTGAGCTTTTGAATCAGGCCTACCAACAATTGCGCAGCCAGGGCCATGCGGTGGGTCCCGCCTTGCGTATCTTGCGCCAGTGGAGCATGGCGCGCTTGCTCGCGCTTGACTGCGATCAAGGAGCGTCACTTGAAACCATTACCTTGGGGGTGACCCACTTGGCGGAAATGGCCTTAGACGAAGCTTGTCAGCAGGCATTTCATGATTTGGATGAGCGGCACGGCGCGCCAATGCTGGCATCTGGCGAAAGAGCAGAGTTTTGGGTGATCGGCATGGGTAAGTTGGGCGCGCGCGAGCTGAATGTCTCGAGCGACATCGACCTTATTTATGTGTATGACGAAGATGGCGAAACGACTGGCAACGCACAGGGCATCGGCAAAATTTCGGTGCAAGACTATTTCAGCCGAGCCGTCAAAGCCCTTTTCACTTTGATTGGCGAGACCACGGAACATGGCTTTGTTTTTCGCATGGACTTGGCACTCCGGCCGAACGGCAACTCTGGGCCCAGCGTGGTCTCTTTGGGTGCGTTGGAAGAGTACTTGCTGGTTCAGGGCCGCGAGTGGGAGCGCTTTGCGTGGATGAAAAGCCGGGTCATCGCACCCAGAAGCGCCCTCCAAAATGCTTCAGCTGACAAGCTTCGCAGTGTCGTTTTGCCCTTCGTGTTTAGACGGTATTTGGACTACAACGTGTTTGAGTCTTTGCGAACCTTGCACCAACAGATTCGCGATCACGCCGCCAAGAGGAGTGCCGGACACCCCGAGCGCGCCAACGATGTCAAACTTTCAAGGGGCGGCATTCGTGAAATTGAATTCACTGTGCAACTTTTGCAGGTGGTGCGGGGCGGCCAGTTTCCAGAACTGCGAACTCGCCCCACGCTAGATGCCATACAGCGCGTGGCCAAAGCCGGTCTGATGCCTGCTGAAACTGCACAGGCCCTCACGCAAGCCTATGTGTTTTTGCGCAAGGTGGAACATCGGATTCAATATTTAGACGATCAACAAACACATGTGCTGCCCACGCAAGATGCCGATTTGCAGTGGATCGCTGGCACCATGGGGTATGCAGCAAGCCATGATTTTCTGACAGAGTTAGATGCCCATCGCGAAGTTGTGGCACATGAGTTTGAGATTTTGTTGGGGGGTGATCGCCAAGGCCAGCCAAGTGAAACGAGCGCCGCCAGCGAGAGGCCCGAGCTAGAGGCGGTGTTGGACCTTTTTCAGGGCGAGGCCCGCACCCGCTTGGCGCATTGGCAAGACAGCCCCAAAGTCAAAAGTCTTCGAGACGACGCAAGGGGCCGACTCCTGCGGCTATTGCAGCGCACTGCGCAGTGGTTGCAAGAAGGTCGGGTTGAAGAAGATGCGGTGGTGAGAATGGCCGACTGGATGGAGCCATTGATGCGGCGCGAAAGTTACTTGGCCATGATGCTTGAGCGACCAGCGGTCCATGAGAGGTTGCTTCGCTTGTTGGGGGCGGCCAAGTGGCCCGCACGCTATTTGGTACAGCATCCAGGTGTGATCGATGAGTTGGCCAATGGCGATGTGTTGCAACAAAGGTTTGTAGCGCAAGACTTTGAGTCTGAACTTCAGTCAAGGCGGGCCGCCTTAAAAAGAACCCTAGAAGACGACGAAGAGAACTTGTTGAATTTGCTTCGCCGGGCGCACCATGCCGAGGTTTTCCGAACCCTGGCGCGAGATGTGGAGGGGCGCCTGACCGTGGAACAAGTGGCCGACGATTTGAGTGCCATGGCCGATGCCGTTTTGCGTGTCACGGCCAAATGGTGTTGGTCGTGCTTGAAAAACCGACACCGTGAAGAGCCGCTTTTTGGCATTGTGGCTTACGGCAAATTGGGTGGCAAAGAGCTGGGCTATGGCAGCGATTTAGACATCGTTTTTGTGTATGAAGATCCGGATGAGCGGGCCCCAGAGGTCTACGGCGCCTTTGTCAGAAAGCTCATCAATTGGTTCACGGTCAAAACCGCAGAAGGTGATTTGTTTGAAATCGATACGGCACTTCGCCCCAATGGAAGCTCAGGTTTGTTGGTAACCACTTTCGCTGCATTTCAAGATTATCAACAACAAAGAGGCAGCAACACGGCGTGGACTTGGGAGCATCAGGCGATGACGCGCGCCCGCTTTGTGATGGGCCATGATGCGATGGCCAGCCAGTTTGACCAAGTTCGGCGCAGCGTCATCAGCGCCCCCCGCGATGAAGCCTCTTTGAAATCTGAAATCGTGGCCATGCGCAATCGGGTCCGAACAGCACACAGCATCAAGCCCGATCTTTTTGATGTGAAGCACAGTCCGGGTGGCATGGTAGATGCCGAGTTTGCCGTTCAGTTTTTGGTCCTGATGCATGCCTGCGCGCACCCTGAAATGGCAGACAATGTGGGCAACATTGCCTTGCTTCAGCGGGCAGAAGTTGCTGGATTGCTTTCCAAGGACGTTGGCGTCAAGGCTTCTGCGGCTTACCGCGAACTTCGCCGCGTGCAACACAAAGCGCGGCTGAATGAGGCCCCCACCCAGGTACCAAAAGCCGAACTGCAAGAGGAAAGAGACGCCATCTTGACGCTTTGGCAGGCCGTTTTTCCCGAAGCAGCAAAGGGATTAAACAGCCCGTGACAAGTTAAAAAAATAGAAGTAAACTGTCCAGTCACAAAACAGAACGGACAGTTCAATGCTTAACATCAAGCTCATTAAATTGTTGGCCATGGTGCCTTGGGTCCTGGCCATGTCTTCCGGCTGGGCCCAGTCTGCTACCCCGCCTGGCACGCAGCCGGCGTCATGCCCGGCTTTGTTGAACCACACATTTCCAAGACTTCAAGATGAGAAGCCACAATCACTGTGCCAATACAGCGGCAAGGTGATCTTGGTGGTCAACACCGCCAGCTATTGTGGTTTCACATCCCAATACAAAGGCCTTGAAGCCGTCTACAGCCAATACAAAGACAAAGGTTTGGTGGTTTTAGGCTTTCCATCCAATGACTTCGCTCAGGAAAAAGGCAACAACCAAGACATCGCTGATTTTTGTGAAAGCACCTTTGGTGTGAAGTTTCCGATGTTCACCAAAACAGCCGTCACGGGCGATGCGGCTGCACCCTTTTTCAAGCAGTTGGCGCAGGCACCTGGCCAAAGACCTAAGTGGAATTTTTACAAATACTTAATTGGCCGCGATGGCAAGTTAATTGACAGCTACAACAGCATGACCAGCCCTGAAAGCAAAAGCTTGGTCCAAGCCATTGAGAAAAGCCTCGCTCGCAAAGCCTCTTGAACTTTGCATTAGCTAGACCTGTTAGACCCCACAGAGAACGACATCTTGAAGTACAAAAAGATTGCCATTGTTGGCTCGGGCATTTCGGGCTTGGCTGTTGCGCACAGCCTCCAAGGTCAAGCAGATATCTCACTGTTTGAAGCCGGCGCGTACTTTGGCGGCCATGCCAATACCGTTGACATCAGCTTGCCGACAGACAAAGGCATGCTCACCTACGGCGTTGACACCGGTTTTTTGGTTTTCAACGAAAGAACCTATCCCAACTTGATCAACCTGTTCGCGGAGTTGGGTGTCGAGACCGCTTTGTCAGACATGTCGTTTTCTGTGCAAGCCCCTAAGGCCTGGGGCCAGGAGGCCTTGGAGTGGAGTGGCAGCGACTTAGACACCGTTTTTGCGCAACGCCGAAATTTGCTTCGACCACAATTTTTAAAAATGTTGTATGACGTTTTGCGCTTCAACAAACTGTGTACGCGCATTGCAGAGCAACAAGCAGAAAGTGAAATGCGACAACCACTTTCTGAATTCTTAAATCAGCATGGCTTTGGCGAGGCTTTTAAGAACTGGTATTTCTTGCCCATGATGGGCTGCATTTGGAGTTGTCCAACCGATCAAATGTTGGCTTTTCCAGTGGCCACCATGATTCGCTTTTGCCACAACCATGGCCTGATTCAAGTGAGCAATCGCCCACGCTGGTTCACAGTCAAGGGCGGCTCACGCAATTATGTTGAAAAAATTGTGAGCGGCATTGCCGATAAGCGGTTGAACACGCCTGTTCAAATGATTGAGCGCGACGAAGACGGTGTGCGTGTGATGACGCAAGGCCATGCTGAGCGTTTTGACGAAGTGGTGTTGTGTACGCACTCAGATCAGGCATTGCGACTACTCAGAGCACCCAGCCAGGCAGAGGCGCAGTACTTGTCTGCCATCCGCTATCAAGACAATGTGGCGGTTTTACACACCGATGAAAAAGTGTTGCCAAGCAGACGCAAAGCATGGGCGGCATGGAATTATGTGCGCTCTGAAAATGAGCAGCAAGAAAGCAGCCGAGTGTGCTTGCACTATCTCTTGAACAAATTACAACCGCTGCCTTATTCTCAAGCGGTTGTGGTGTCGCTCAATCCAACCCAAACGATCGACCCGAAAAAAATCATTCAATCCATCGACTACGCGCACCCCGTGTTTGATTTGCCGGCCATTGATGCGCAACAACACTTGCACCAGATACAAGGACAACAACATACTTGGTATGCAGGTGCTTGGTTAGGTTATGGCTTTCATGAAGATGGTTTGAAATCAGGATTGTCGGTGGCCAGAGAACTGCTCAAGAGGGTCAATGCATGAGCACGGGTGGCGTCCTCTTGGGTCATGGCCAAGTGCGCCATGTTCGCTTGCGACCAGCGCGGCACGCCTTTGATTACAGCGCTTATTTTTTGATGTTGCCGATGCGGCATTTGCAGGCCTTAGCTCGCAGCCATTCAAAAAAAGACAAGTCAAATCAAACAGAATTGTCTATCAACAGATCGGGCTTGTTGTCGTTTTTTGATACCGATCATGGCGATGGCCGTCAACCCGAAAACGGTGGCGCCTTAGCCTGGATCGAAGAGCTGCTTGAAAGTGAAAACATCCATGATGCCAAAGGAGAAATATGGCTTCAAACATTTCCCAGAGTGCTCGGCTATACCTTCAAGCCCGTTAGCTTTTGGTATTGCCATCGACCTGACAATTCACTGGCCGCCATCTTGGCTGAGGTCCATAACACCTTTGGGGAGCGCCATTGCTACTTGTTGCCAGAACCGAAATTTGGCCGCACTGAACACGCCCATAAAATTTTTCACGTCTCACCTTTTTGCGATGTCAAAGGGGAATATGAATTTAGGTTCATGCGCACGCTTCAAGAAGGTGCTGAGCGCGTTGTCGCCCGGGTTGACCATGGCGACGACAACGGCCCCCTGATTCAAACCAGCATCAGCGGCGTTTTGCAGCCTGCCACGCGCGCTGAAATTCGGCGTACTTTTTGGCGCTACCCCCTCTTCACATTTGCCGTGATGCTGCGCATTCACTGGCATGCCCTTTTACTTTGGCTTAAACGTGTGCCTTTCTTTTCCAAGCCGGAACCACCCTCTGAATTGGTTTCACGCGGACAAGCGTCTCCATCGATTATTTCCAAAATCAGCTGAACATGAACACCAGCCCCTCAACTAGCACGTCATTAGAACTTCAATCTGCCCCCATGGCAGTTCGCAGAGTTTTGCAATTGCTTGAAAAAATGGAACACGGCACTTTGACGGTCCAGTTTCCAGACCGCAGCACCAAAGTGTTTGGGAAGTCTTCAACCCTTCACGCCGCCATCAGCCTTCAAAACTGGAACGTCTTCACGGCCAGCCTGAAGTCGGGTGACATTGGTTTTGCAGAGACGTACATTGCCGGTGATTGGAGCACGCCCTCATTGAGCGACTTGCTGCGGGTCATGATTCAAAACAGACGCGTGGTTGACGAGCTGATTTTTGGTACTTGGTGGGGCCGCATGGCCTACCGCATCAAACACTTGCTCAATCGCAATCACAAGGCCAATAGCCGAAAAAACATTCATGCGCATTACGACTTGGGTAATGCGTTTTATGAGCTCTGGTTAGACGGCACCATGAACTACTCTTCAGCCTTGTTTGAAGGTGATTACAGCCAAAGCATGGGCGATGCACAGCGCGCCAAGGTTCGCCGCGCACTGCGCATGACCGATGTGGGCGTAGGGTCGCGGGTGCTGGAAATTGGCTGTGGTTGGGGTGCGTTGGCCGAAATGGCCACACTGGATTTTGGCGCCAGTGTGACCGGCGTGACCTTGTCGACAGAGCAACTGGCATTTGCCAATGCGCGCATGAAGTGGAATGGCAAAGCTGAAAAAACAGACCTGCGCTTACAAGACTACCGCGACATTGATGACGGCCCATACGATGCCATCTGCTCAATTGAAATGATTGAAGCGGTTGGCAAAGAGTTCTGGCCAACCTATTTCCAAACCGTGAGCCAACAATTGAAGCCCGGTGGCAAAGCTTGCATTCAAAGCATCGTGATTGACGATGCGCTGTTTGAACGCTACTTGAAATCGACAGACTTTATTCAACAGTACATTTTTCCCGGCGGGTGTTTGCCAAGTCCTTCTGAGTTCAGAAGACAAGCCCGCATGGCAGGCTTAGAAGTGATCGATGAGCTGAAGTTTGGGCCGGATTACGCAGAAACTTTAAGGCGCTGGCGCCATAAATTCATGGCCCAACAGGCGCAAGTTTTGACCTTAGGATTTGACACCCCGTTTTTGCGCTTGTGGGAGTTCTATTTGGCTTATTGCGAGGCTGCATTTGATGAAGCCAACACGGATGTGATTCAGTTCACCTTACAGAAAAAACATTGACATGTTTGCTCTTAGCTTTCAGCGGTTTTTTTCAGGTGGCATTGCGTTGCTCGCATGCCACTTGGCTTTGAACTTGGTGCATGCCTCGCCAGCCTTGCTACCTGGGGTTCAGCCTTTGCCCCAGCAACGCTTGAGCATTTGGGGTTTTGACATCTATGACGCACGACTCTGGGTGCGTCCCGGCTTTTCTATGTCAAGCTATTCAGCGCACGCCTTCGTTTTGGAGTTGTCTTACTTGAGAAGCCTAGAAGGCTCGGCCATTTCAAAAAGGTCCATTGATGAAATGCGCAAAGTAGGCGCCTTCTCGCGCGATCAAGAAAATATGTGGCTGAAAGCCATGTTGGATATTTTTCCCAATGTTCAAAAATCTGACCGACTTCAGGCGGTCTATGCTCCAAACGCAGGGACAGAATTTTTCTTGAACGACAAAGTAATTGGCCGCATACAAGACCCTTTGTTTGCGCAACTGTTTTTTGGAATCTGGTTGCACGAATCAACAACGGCGCCTGCTATGCGGCAAGCTTGGTTGAAGGGTCTATGAGCGTGCCTCCACTCATCACGCACAAGCAAAGCATGGGTTATGGCTTGTTGGCATTGCCCTTGGCTTTTGTGGCCTTGCCCATGTACGTGAATTTGCCGCACTTTTATGCCACCCAGTTTGCCGTGCCTTTGACAAGTTTGGGGGCCGTGTTGCTGTTCAGTCGTTTGATAGACGCCTTGGTAGACCCCATGCTAGGACGTTTGAGCGACGCCCTTTACTTGCGCTCTTCTGTGAGTGTGTTGGGCGTGGCCTTGGCCTATGTGATGGGCTTGTTGTTTTCATTTGCCGCGCTTTTTTTCCCGCCCACGTTCACAGACCCTTTTGACTATGTGATTTGGGTGGGCGTGTGGGTGACTTTGTGCCACCTTAGCTACAGCGGCATCAGCATTCTTCATCAAGCTTGGGCCTCAAGGTTGGGCGGCGGTGCAAGCCAACAAAGCCGGGTTGTCGCATGGCGCGAGGGGGCGGGCTTGGCGGGTGTTGTCATCGCATCCGCTTTGCCCGTGATGGCCGGCTGGCTCTCAACCACTGCTTTTTTAGGTCTGATGTTGTTCTTGGGACTGGTCGTTTGGTCTCGTGTGCTGCTTCAAACACAGATTCTCAAAGACAGCCATACTGAGTTAACGGACAAAGACAATTACTTGCCACTGAAGCAAATCAGTTTTCGCAAACTGCTTTGGGTGTTCCTGTTAAATGGCATTGCCAGTGCAGTACCTGCGGGGCTGGTTATGTTTTTTATTGAAGATCAAATTCAGGCATCGGCTGCCATGTCGCCTTTGTTTTTAGGCGTGTACTTTTTGTCAGGTGCGCTTTCCTTGCCCTTGTGGCTCAAACTTGTGCGTGCGCATGGTTTAGCCAAGTCGTGGTTGATTGGAATGGCTTTGGCCATCATGAGTTTTGGCAGCGTTGTTTTTTTAGGCCCTGGCGACGAAATCGCTTTTCTGGCGATTTGCCTCGCATCGGGCATCGCCTTGGGCGCAGACTTGGTGGTGCCTGCTGCTTTGCTGAACCGAGTGATTGACCAATTGGGACATCGAGGTCGTGCAGAAGGGCTCTATTTGGGCTGGTGGAATCTGGCCAGTAAATTGAACCTGGCATTGGCCGCAGGCCTTTGCTTGCCCCTGCTTTCCTATTGGGGTTACTCGCCAGGCACTCAAACGGCTGAAGGCTTGAGGGCCTTGTCTTTGGCGTATGGCGTATTGCCATGTGTACTGAAACTATTGGCGTTGGCCGTGTTATTTGTGTTTTGGATTCAACCGTCGGCGCAGCAGCCGGCAACAAGGAGCGATGGATGAACAGACGTCTGTGGTTACAAAATATAACGCAAGGCTTGACTGCGCCTTTGATTGCACGCGCAAGCACAGTTAGCCTGGCGGCTGGAAGCGCGCTGGCGTTATCGGCTTGTGCGGGCCCTCAAATTTCTGACTATTCGGCACAAACACCTGCTTTAGATTTGCGCACCTACTTCAACGGCATGGTGGATGCATGGGGTGTTTTCACCGATCGAAGCGGCCGCGTGGTCAAAAGATTCACGGTGGTCATGGACTGCAAGTGGCAAGGTGACGAAGGCGTGCTGGATGAAGCCTTTACGTATTCAGACGGCACAAAAGAGCGCAGGATCTGGCGCATGAAGGCCCTGCCCAATGGCAGATACGAAGGCCGCGCAGACGATGTGGTGGGTGTGGCGACGGGTCAAACACAAGGCAATGCCTTTCAATGGCAATACACCTTGGCCTTGCCCGTTGACGGCTCGATTTGGCATGTTCAATTTGACGATTGGATGTATTTGATGGACGACCGAGTGATGTTGAACAAGGCAGTCATGAGCAAGCTGGGCCTTACTTTGGGCGAAGTCACTTTGTCTTTCACTCGGCGCGAGCCCGTCGCCGTTGGCGTCGCTGGAGGCAAGCCATGAGTCTTCAGGCTGCCAAAATGACACCGCCTGTCAACGGCACAATGCCGCCAGTTGCACTGGCCAAGCGCCGGTGGGGCGCACCCATGAACCCGCCCCTTCAGAATTGGCAAGGTCGCCGCGTATGGTTGGTCGGAGCTTCCAGCGGCATTGGTTTGGCTTGCGCAAAAGCATTGCAAGCGGCGGGTGCGCATGTGCATGTTTCGGCTCGCGATTTGGGGACCCTGTCCGAGTGGGCGGCAGCCTGCAAGAGAGAAGGCTTGCCAGTTGAGCTCATGTCATTAGACGTGACCGACGCCTTACAAGTGAAATATGTAGCCCGGCAAGTTGCTGCCGGTGGTCCTTTGGATTTCGTGTTGTATTGTGCTGGACACTACCGCGCACAGCGAGCAACTGAATTTGATTTGAATGACATGCTCAGGCATCAAGATGTGAATTACAACGGTTTGCTGCGAGTTTTAGACGCTGTGTTGCCCGTCTTTTTGCAGCAAGGCCACGGCCACATAAGTCTGGTGAGCAGCGTGGCGGGTTGGCGCGGTTTGCCAAATGGCTTGGCTTATGGACCCACCAAGGCTGCTATGACGCATCTGGCCGAAACCTTGTACATGGATTTGCAAGACAAAGGCATCGGGGTGAGCGTGGTCAACCCAGGTTTTGTGGCTACCCCCTTGACGGCACAAAACAATTTTCAAATGCCCGCTCTGATTTCGCCGGAAGAGGCGGCGAAAGCCATGCTGGCCGGTTGGGCAGAAGGCTTGTTTGACATTCACTTCCCCAAGCGATTTACAAGCTGGTTGAAGCTCATGCGTTTGTTGCCCTATCGCGTTTACTTTGCGTTGGTTCGACGGTTTACCGGACTCTGATCATGAACCAGCGCGAAACATTTGCACAAATAGCCCAGCTCTTTGAAGAACTCCAACCGCAGAGTGTTGCGCAACTGAAAAACTTTTACAGTCCAACGGCGCAATTCAAAGACCCCTTCAACCAGGTGCAGGGCATTGAGGCCATTGAAGAAATTTTTCTGCACATGTACGCATCCCTTGAGAGCCCGCGCTTTGTCATCACCGCGCAGGTGATCGATGGCCATCAAGCTTTCATGACCTGGGACTTCAAGTTTCGCTTCAAACGTTTTGACACCATCACAGAGCAAGTGGTGAAGGGCACCACGCACTTTGTCTTGGATGATCAATTGCGCATCACCTTGCACCGCGACTATTGGGATGCCGCTGAGGAGCTTTACGAAAAGCTGCCTTGGGTGGGCAGCCTCATGCGCTGGCTTAAAAAGCGCGCCAATAGCAGCTGATTATTTGGGCAGGCTGTCAATGAAGCTTTGACGCTGCATGAGTTTTTCGTGAAGCTTGTCAAGGTTGGGGTAGGTGTTGCGCCATTGAATGCTGGGAAAGCGGAAGTCCAAATAACCCAGCGCACAGCCAACAGCAACGTCTGACAAACTAAAGTGTGAGCCCGAGCAATAGGACTTGTCTGCCAAGCCTTGCGACATGGCGCGCAGGGACTTGTTTATTTTGTCAAGCTGTCGATCAATCCATGGCTGACTGCGCTGCTCAGGGGGGCGATGCACCCATGCGGCTTCCATGCGCGCCAGTATGGCCGCATCGAGCAGCCCATCGGCCAAGGCTTCCCACGTTTTAACCTCTGCGCGTTCTCGGCCATGGGCTGGAATCAACTTGCCAACCGGCGACAACGTGTCCAGATATTCCACAATCACGCGGGAGTCAAATACAGCCTCACCGCCCTCAAGCACCAAACAAGGCACCTTGCCCAGCGGGTTGGAGGCGTGAATGGTGGTCGTAGCTGACCAAACATCTTCGGCCACCATGCGGTACTCTAGTTTTTTTTCTGCCATCACGATGCAGACTTTGCGGACATAGGGGCTGGTAGGTGAACCGATCAATTTCATGGTTTGTTCTTAATAAAAAGAGTGAAAAAACAGGACTTACAGTTGAACATTCTAGAGGAATCCCAAGGGGGTTTCCTTGTAAGGGCTAGAACTTACAATGGGAGCATGACATCTTCTCCTATCTCCGCCCTTTCTCCGTTGGACGGTCGTTACGCCAACAAACTCAATGCCTTGCGTCCTCTCATGAGCGAGCAGGGCTACATGCATCGCCGTGTGCAAGTTGAGATTGCATGGTTCATGGCCATGTCGGACGCAGGCTTTGCAGAGTTCAAACCCTTGTCTTTGGGTGCAAGGCGCTATTTGACAGGATTGGTCGCGCACTTTTCTGAACAAGATGCATTGGCCATCAAGGACATTGAGAAGACCACCAACCATGATGTGAAAGCGGTTGAATACTGGCTCAAATCCAAATTCAAAGACCGCCCAGAGCTAGAGCAAGCCTCAGAATTTGTGCACTTTGCTTGTACCAGCGAAGACATCAACAATACCAGCCATGCCTTGCAGCTCAAAGGCGCTAGACACAAAGTCATCTTGCCTGCGCTTGATCAACTAATCGATCAACTGAGAAGCATGGCGCATGCCTATGCGGCGGTGCCCATGTTGAGCCGAACGCATGGTCAGACCGCGAGCCCCACTACGGTTGGCAAGGAGTTTGCCAATGTGGTGGTCCGATTGCGCGACACGCGCGAAAAAATTGCGGCTGTGCCACTCAAGGCCAAAATGAATGGCGCTGTTGGCAATTACAACGCACACCTTTCTGCTTGGCCCGAGTTTGATTGGGAGGCCTTTTCCAAATCTGTCGTTGAAATGCCAGAGCATACAGAGGCAGGTGCATCCGCAGAACACTGGGGCTTGGGTTTGTCGTTTCAACCCTACAGCATTCAAATTGAACCGCATGATTACATGGCCGAGTTGTTTGACGCCATAGCGCGCACCAACACCATCTTGATTGATTTGTCTCGCGATATTTGGGGTTATGTGAGCTTGGGTTATTTCAAGCAAAGCTTAAAAGCCGGTGAAATCGGCTCGTCCACCATGCCCCACAAGGTCAATCCCATCGACTTTGAAAATGCAGAAGGCAATTTGGGATTGGCCAACGCCCTGCTCAAGCATTTGTCAGAAAAACTTCCGGTGAGTCGATGGCAACGCGACCTCTCCGACTCTACCGTCCTGCGCAACATGGGTGTTGCATTGGGTTACACCGCATTGGCTTATGCGTCGCTTATGACGGGCCTGAAAAAACTGGAGTTGAACGAAGAAGCCTTGGCGCAAGATTTGGAAGCTTCATGGGAAGTCTTGGCAGAGCCTATTCAAACAGTCATGCGTCGCTATGGTGTGCAGGGCGCTTACGAGAAATTGAAAGAAGTGACGCGCGGAAAAACCGTCACAGCTGAAGCATTGCACCAACTCATTCGTCAACTTGAAATACCGCAAGCAGAAAAAGACCGACTCTTGGCCATGACGCCTGGCAGCTACATTGGCAAAGCCATTGAGCTGGCCCGACGCGTTTAACTCGCCCTCTTAGAGCTCACATTCAATGGCCCTCAAGTCTACGATTTACAAAGTCAATCTTTCAATAGCCGACATTGACAACAGCTACTATGCTGACCATGCACTAACCTTGGCGCGGCACCCTAGCGAAACCGACGAACGCATGATGATCCGTCTGCTGGCACTGGCCCTCAATGCCTTCAAACTACAAGCCGATTTAAATGGTGATGGCGTGTTGGCGTTTGGCTCGGGCTTGTCCGATCCCGATGATCCCGATTTGTCTTTGCGAGACTTCACGGGGCGAACGCGCTTGTGGGTGGAAGTCGGTCAGCCTGAAGACAAACCCTTGAACAAGGCGTGTCAAAAAGCCGATGCCGTCATGGTCTATTGCTTTAACCATGCCGCTGAAGTTTGGTGGCGCGGTATTGAAAACAAGCTCACGCGCATGGAAAAACTGCAGGTATGGCGCGTGCCGACAGAAGCCAGCCAAGCCTTGGCCAAGTTGGCAGAGCGCAGCATGCAATTACAAGCAACGGTGCAAGAGGGCGCCCTGACCTTGAGCAATTCAAAAGACAGCGTACACCTTGAAGTGCTGCGCTGGAAGTAATTCAGTTGGAAAACTTGAGCGGCACTTGCGCTTCTGCGGCAGCACGTGACAAGCTGCGATCTTCAGCAGCACGCTCTGCATAACGATTGAATCGCCATGAGGTGCCATCTACCGTGATGCGCCGCCAAACAGATCTTTTTTCCCCGGGACTCATTTCAGTCCAATACTGAACCTCTTCAAAAGTACGACCACAGCCTTTGCAGTCGGGGTCGCCTTGTGACGTAGAGCAAATGGCAATGCAGGGCGTATCGGGCGTGCTGGCATACCAAGTTTGCCAAGCCTCTGCCGCCGCGAGCGGCAGTGTGAATTCGTCGGCTTCATCTTCTTTGAAAAAAATCATCAAGGCATAAATCTCTGCCAGTGCTCTGAGCTCTCGCGGCAGCGTGACGCCGTCTGGGGAGGGATTTTTTTCGCGCCAGTAATTGATGGCCGCTTCGATGTCGGTGATGTGGATGCCAGCCATAGGTACTTTGAAGGGGGATCGCGATCATAGCGGTTTGTGAAAGGCGTTTTTCTCAGAGTGATGCTGCAAGCGCTTGCAAGCGCCAAAAGAACTTTGCGACTTTAAGATCTGCACATGATTACTTATTTGGTATTCATAAAAAGAATTTTATATGTACGCAAACACTCTAAACATACACACCATCAACTCAGACCTGGGGTCATTCGTTTCTTGGCGTCACCCAAACCTTGCCTCATTAGAGGGGCCACATTTTGTCATTTGGGGCTTGGTAGAGCTTGGCTTGGTTCCTCAAGCCCAACTCGATTTCCAGGCCCTGTTTGCCAAAGAAGTGTTCACTGAGGGGGATCAAGCCAGCGACATTTTGACGCCAGCCATCACCCCCTCAGAGAGGCCCATCCATTTGGTCGGGGTCTTGGCACCATCAGACATTTTGATCATCGATTATTTTTAAATGAACCAAGGAAAAACAAATGCAAGAATGCAATATCGAACTCACACGCCAAGTTCATGGCGGCGGATTTTGGGATTTTTTGAAATTTGAATCAGGCACCTCCAATGGTGCGAGAGAAGACGGCAATGCTTTGGGCGCAGGTTGCGGCACCGTTAAAAGTGATGCCTACGTGCCCGACATGATGTTTGGCATCGATGTGTCGCAAGCTTGCTTTCAGCACGACCAAAGTTACTCAACGTGTGGTTTCAGCAGGCGCACCGCCGATACCGACCTGTCCAACAACATCCTAAATGACTGCAAGGTACAAGGCGGCAACGCTTTGACTTGCAATGTCATTGCGGGTGTTTACGGTGTCGGCGTTGCCTTGTTGGGTGCCAGCGCTTTCAACCAAGCGCAGGCGCAAAGTTGTAATTGAGCCAAGGCATGTACCAAGAACAACAAGTCAATCGCTTGCACACCGACCTCAAACTGTTTGGGTCTTTGGTGTTGGGGTTTGGCTTGTTGTTCTCGTCAGGGTACGCTGCAGAATTTTTTGTGGACAAGGGTCATGTCGATGAGGTTAGTGGTATTTCTTTTGAAATCAAGCCGCCCTATTTGAATGAAAAAAAGGCGTTTAATTTGAGAGCCGAGAATTTGAGTCCGTGGCAACTTCAGCAAATTTCAGATGCAATGCCTTTCATTGCAGCTTTTACAAATGCTCAGCTTGGCAATGGCGCTTCACCCGCCCTGTTACCGGCCTCCGAAACCAAAGTCAGAAGTATTCGCAACATCCAAAACTTAAATTCAAACACCTTCTTGGCTGTAAAAACCATTCAAAATTGGCAAATCACAACGCAACAAATCCAATTCAACATCGATTACTTTTACACAGGGCAAGACGGTCACTTTGTGTTCTTCAGAGACAACTATATTTTTAAAACAAACCAGCAAAGGTGGGTGTTTGAAAAACATGCCAAGACAGAGCCAGAGGGAGTTTTGGCCTGTGAAAAAAGCACTCAAGGCTGGCGTGTTTGTGAGCCACTCCATCGGGCAAAGGCTCATTGACTTGCAGCCTTCAGCGGTCTCTTTCTAACAATTGCTCTCTGAAAAGGCTTTGTGCAAATCGCAGCCGAGCGTCCACGATGGACGCTTCAATGTGATCTCCCATTTGCGCAGGCCCTCTTCTTGAAGCATCTTGAGCCGCCCTGAATCTGTCTACCGCTGCACCAAAATCCATGCGCGCAATTTGTACTTCCCCTTCAGCGCGCAAGGATGCCAAGGGCCGACCTTGAGCAGCCAATGCGGTGGCTAGCACCTGCCAGGCCTGGGCATCTTGTGGTGTTTGCAAAACCAAGGCTTGAAGTGCTGCAATGCTGTTGGCCAATAGCTGTGCAGTCTCTACCGAGCTTGAAGTCGCATGCAAGCGAGCACTTGCCTGCGCCAAAGCAATGAGTTCTGGGCGAGGCCATTGGCGGTTAGCCTGGTTGGCTGTTGCACTGAGGGCGCGGAGCGCAGCGCGCATGTCATCTTCTTTGAAGGCCAGTTCTGACTCGAACAAACGAATTAAACGCAGCGCAGTGGCGTGACCACTCGCAGCTTCTTGCATGCGAGGTATCAAAGCGCGGGCTTGCTTCGTATCCCTCAATTGCATCCAAGACAAAGCGGCACCGTACAAAACGCCCATGCGCTTCGTTAGCACTTGCTTGTCGATGTGTGTGTCAGCTGCCTCATTGGCCCATGCGCGAAGTGCATCAACGCCTGGCTGTGCCATCACGCGAGCCCTAGAAGACATCATGGCTTGAATCAGATCACTTTCCAAATTGGCGGGACGCGGGGTTTGCAGCTGTTGACGCGACTGCATGTCGGCCATGCGTTCGCTGCTTAAGGGATGGCTTCGCAAATAAGGAAAAGAGCCGCTGTCGTTCAAGCCAGCTGCCTGCTGCAACTTACCAAACATGGTGACAAAACCAAGCGTGTCAAAGCCAGCTTCAGACATCACGCCATACCCAATTCGATCGGCTTCCCGCTCCATATCACGCGAAAAGTTCAGTTGCGACTGTGCAGCCATGGCTTGACCGCCCACAATCATGGCCTGCGCGCCTTGTGCACTTTTGCTGGCGGCCAACATGCCCAAGATCATGGCACCAATCAGCCAAGGGGTCATGCGCGCTTGATCACCCATGGACCGAGAGATGTGTCTTTGCGTCACGTGGCTAAGCTCATGGGCCATGACGGAAGCCAACTCATCGCGCGTCGTGACGACACTGATCAGTCCTAAGTGAATGCCCAAGTAGCCACCTGGTAAGGCAAATGCGTTGACCGATCGATCGCGCCCTATCAAAACTCTCCAAGCAAAGCGCTCTTGCAATTCGGGCGACAACTCGCCTCGCGCTTGAGCGCCCTTGACAAGCGGCTGCCAGATATTTTGCAAATACTCATCTAAGACCGGATCTTCCAGATAATCAGGATCCCTGAACAACTCGCGCGCTATGCGGTCGCCTAATTTGCGTTCTGCGCTTAAAGTGATGTCTGCGCCATCGCCCAATGCGGGAAGGCTTCCTGATGTTGCTGATGTTGGCAGCTGAGACGACACCGGCGTGATCCAAAGGGAGATGGCCAACAATGCCAGCAGGGGCTTAGATTTAGGGTGCGCAAGCTTCAAAGTATTGATACCAACAAGGATGGGGAATCCGAAAACCGTATCATGCTCGAACTCCGTCAATTTCTTGTAAATGGTTTTTACCAATTTTCCAGCCCATTGCCATGCCTCATTCTCTGCCAAATTCAACCTCACCCTTGACTCATTTTGACGCTCAAGGTCAAGCCCATATGGTGGATGTCGGTGCTAAAGCCGCTACGCACCGTGTGGCCATCGCGACTGGCCGAATCCAAATGTTACCTAGTACATTGGCTTTGGTGCAGGCTGGGACTGCCAAAAAGGGGGATGTTTTAGGCATTGCCCGAATTGCTGGCATTCAGGGTGCCAAGCGAACCTCTGACTTGATTCCTTTGTGCCACCCGTTGGCGCTCACGCGTGTTGCCGTTGAGTTTGAGGTTTTAGAAGGAAGCGTTCCGACCATCGTCTGCAATGCGACCGCAGAAACAGTGGGCCCAACTGGCGTAGAAATGGAAGCCCTGACCGCAGTGCAAGTGGCCTTGCTGACCATTTATGACATGTGCAAAGCCGCTGACCGCGGCATGACCATCACCGATGTGAAGCTGTTAGAAAAGCAAGGCGGTAAGTCGGGGCATTGGGTGGCTGAAAACAAAGCGATTTAGTCAGCCGTAATTTTTCGCTCACGCACCAGTTTGCCCCACTTGTCTGACTCCTTCTGCATGAAGGCAGTGAGTTCTGCACGGGAAGAAGGGGCGCCAGACAGGCCAAGCTTGGTGAGTGCGTCTTTGGTGCCCTGGTCGTTGAGCACTTTGACAATCTCTGCATTCCATTTGTCCAAAATGGCCGAAGGCACTTTGGCAGAGGCAAGGAACGCATACCAGTTCAGCGCTTCAAAGCCAGGAAAGCCAGACTCAGCCACTGTGGGCACATTGGACAGATAGCTAGGACGAGTGAGGCCGGTGGTGGCAATGGCCACCAACTTGCCAGACTCGACGTGCGGAATGGAGGTGGGCGGTGCAGAAAAATAACCTGTGAAGCGATTGGCCAACAGGTCTTGCATAGCAGGGGCACCTCCCTTGTAAGGGACATGCAGCATCTCGGTGTTGGTGCGAATGGCAAACAATTCGCCAGTGAGATGCGATGCGGATCCCGCGCCGGTTGAGGCAAAAGACACAGTGTCTGGGGCTTTTTTGGCCATTGCGACAAAGTCGGCCAGATTTTTGATGCCTGATTCTTTGTTGACCACCAGCATGTTGGGGAAGTTCACGCCGCCCGAGATGGGCGCCAAGTCTTTGAAGGGCTCGAAGCCCATTTTCATCATGTGCGGGGCAATGGTCATGGGGCCGATCGAGCCCAGCAAAATGACAGAGCCATCGGCCACACCGTTGGCTACTTGCTGGTGAACGATGTTGCCGCCAGCACCTGCTTTGTTTTCCACAATGACGTTTTGGCCGATGTTTTCTGTGAGCTTTTTGGCAATTAAACGGGCGGCCGCATCGGCGGCACCACCCGGCGCAAAGCCAACGAACAGTGTCACAGGACGCTTGGGGGGGAAGTCTTGTGCACTGGCAACGCAGGGCATGAGCAAAGTAGAAGCGGTCAGCGCGATGGCACTGAGCAGGTAGCGTTTTTTCATGGAAGCACCGTCATCAAGGGGTTAATTGTTAACAGCAAGCTTCGCTTGCTGCTTTGCAATGAGTTTAACTTCTTTGATGCATGAGCGTGGGCATGTTCGCTTAGGCTGACTTAGATCGCACCTTTGCAAGAGTTGGGCAGGTACTTCACGTCCAATGGGTTGGCTGCCGCAGGGCCGCAATTCCAAGCGCTGATGGACTTGCCGCCGTCGGTGGTGCCATTTAAAAGACTGTTGCCTGTTTGCACAGGGACGAGCGAAAGGGCATTGGCCGTAGCGCTGGTATTGCCGCGCAGGGTGTTGGTGTTACCGGTGACGGTGATGACACCATTGGCGTCTACCACCATGCCGCTTACGTATTTGGACGTTTGTGTTTCACATGCTCTAGGCAAAGCAGCGCTGACATCGGCTTGGGATGCCGTGCTGACAGTTTCTGTGACGGCAGTTTTGCATTGCGTAGCAGCCAACATCATTTCAGAGACCTTGGCTCGCACAGCATAGTCTTGGTAAGCAGGCAGTGCCAATGATCCTAATACGCCAATGATGGCGATGACCACCATAAGCTCGATCAGGGTGAAGCCGCGAAAATAGGTGGAGCGATGGCGTGTCATGGTGTTCCTAGGGGGTGGTTAATTTTAATCTCGAAGACCCTGATTAGGACGTAAAAAAGCCGACCACGGGGGATCGGCTTGGCTACAAATGCTTGCGCTAAGTCAAGCAGGTTCGTCTGATTTTTCTTCGCTTGCTTGCTTGCTTTGAAAGAACTTGCCAATGGCCAACACAGACAAAGCGCCAACGGTGGCCGCGGCGTAATGAAGCCATGGGTTGGCTTCCGAGAACTCACGAAGCACCACGTCACTGACAATGGTTTCGCCGCCCACCCAACCAATGAGGCATGCACCAAAGGTGACGATGATGGGAAAGCGAGCCATGAGTTTGATCATGATGGCGCTGCCAAAAACCACCATGGGGATACTGATGGCCAGACCTAAGATAAGCAAGGTCGTATTGCCCTTGGCTGCAGCTGCAACGGCAATCACGTTGTCTAGGCTCATGACCAAGTCGGCAATCAGAATGGTTCTAATCGCCACCATCAAGCTGGCTTTTTCTACACCCCCCTCTTCATGATCGCCATCCTCACTTAAGAGTTGGGCGCCGATGTACAAGAGCAAGATGCCCCCAATGATTTGCAAGTAAGAGAGTTCTAGCAGCGCAGCAGCGACAACAGTCAAGGCGATTCGAAGCACAACTGCAGCGCCAGAACCAAACATGATCGCTTGGCGTTGTTGATTTTCAGGCAAGGAGCGAGCGGCCAAAGCAATGACCACGGCGTTGTCGCCAGACAAGATGATGTTGATCCAGACGATCTTCATCAAGCCGATCCAAAAGTCGGCTGTTTGTAACATTTCCATGAGAGTCCCTTTGCATTTTTAGTAGGAATAAGAAATGGCCCCTAAGGGCCATCTCTTTTGTCGGGACTTGAATTTTAACGGCCCGACTGGGCCGTGGGGTGCGTAGTACTGCTTATGGCTTTAGAGCATGGCCTTGAGCAAACGGGCCATTTCGGAAGGGTTGCGGGTAATTTTGAAACCGCATTCTTCCATGATGGCCAATTTGGCATCGGCTGTGTCGGCGCCGCCAGAGATCAAGGCACCGGCGTGGCCCATGCGCTTGCCTGCAGGTGCAGTGACGCCAGCGATAAAGCCCACGATGGGCTTTTTCATGTTGTCTTTGCACCAGCGCGCAGCTTCTGCTTCGTCGGGGCCGCCAATTTCACCGATCATGATCACGGCATCGGTGTCTGGGTCGTCGTTGAAAGCGCGCATCACGTCGATGTGCTTCAAGCCGTTGATAGGGTCGCCACCAATACCGACTGCAGAAGACTGGCCCAGACCGATTTCGGTGAGTTGCGCCACAGCTTCATAAGTCAAGGTACCTGAACGAGACACCACGCCAATGCGGCCTTTGCGGTGAATGTGACCGGGCATGATGCCGATCTTGATTTCGTCGGGGGTGATCAAACCCGGGCAGTTGGGGCCGAGCAACAAAGTTTTCTTGCCGCCAGCCGCTTCTTTGGCGCGCATGCGATTGCGAATTTCGAGCATGTCACGGACAGGAATGCCTTCGGTAATGCAAATGGCCAAGTCGAGGTCGGCTTCTACGGCTTCCCAGATGGCTGCGGCTGCGCCTGCGGGCGGCACATAAATCACAGACACCGTGGCGCCTGTGGTGGAAGCCGCTTCTTTGACGGAGGCGTAAATTGGAATGTTGAAGATGGACTCGCCCGCTTTTTTGGGGTTCACACCTGCAACGAAACAGTTTTTACCGTTGGCGTACTCTTGGCATTTTTCAGTATGGAACTGACCGGTCTTGCCGGTGATACCTTGGGTAATGACTTTGGTGTCTTTGTTGATAAAGATAGACATGTAATTAACCTTTCACCGCTTTAACGGCAGCTTGTGCTGCTTCTGCCATGGTGTCCACGGAAATAATGGGCAAACCGCTTTCTTGGAGCATCTTCTTGCCCAAGTCTTCGTTGGTGCCCTTCATGCGAACGACCAATGGCACGTTCAAGTTCGTGGCCTTGCAAGCGGTGATCACACCGGTTGCGATGGTGTCGCACTTCATGATGCCGCCGAAGATGTTGACCAAAATGGCTTTCACTTTGGGGTTCTTCAACATGATCTTGAAAGCTTCTGTGACCTTCTCGGGGGTGGCCCCGCCGCCCACGTCCAAGAAGTTGGCTGGCTCGGCGCCAAACAACTTGATGGTGTCCATGGTGGCCATGGCCAAGCCTGCACCGTTGACCAAGCAACCAATGTTGCCGTCTAAGCTGATGTAGGCCAAGTCGAATTTAGAAGCTTCCACTTCTGCAGGATCTTCTTCGTCCAAATCGCGGTATGCCACGATTTCTGGGTGACGGAACAAAGCGTTGGAATCGAAGTTGAACTTGGCGTCCAAAGCGCGAATGCCGCCGTTGCCTTCCAAGATCAAAGGATTGATCTCGACCAAAGACGCGTCGGTGTCCATGTAGCACTTGTAAACCTTTTGCAGTACGTCAGCGGCTTGGGCTGTAGAGCCAGCAGGCACGCCAATGGCGTCAGACAGCATCTTGGCTTGTGCATCGGTAAGGCCCAAAGCGGGATCAACGATTTCGGTGATGATTTTCTCTGGCGTGTCGTGTGCAACACCTTCAATGTCCATACCGCCTTCGCTAGACACGATCATGGCCACACGTTGTGAGGCACGGTCGGTGACGGCGGAGATGTAATATTCTTTTTTGATGTCGGCGCCATCTTCAATGAGGAGGCGACGAACCTTCTGACCTTCTGGGCCAGTTTGGTGCGTGATCAACTGCATGCCTAGAATTTCTGTGGCCAGTTTTTTCACTTCATCAATAGAGCGAGCCAGCTTGACGCCGCCGCCCTTGCCGCGGCCACCCGCGTGAATTTGTGCTTTGACAACCCACACTGGGCCGCCTAATTTTTGAGCGGCTTCCACCGCTTCTTGCACTGTAAAGGCCGGAATGCCGCGGGGCACTGGCACACCAAATTGACGCAAGATTTCCTTGCCTTGGTACTCGTGGATCTTCATGAGGTTTCTCTCAGAGGGTGGTTATTTTCACCAGCCCGTCAGGGCGATTTGCCCTAAACAAGCACTGGACACTTCAGCCGACGACTGTATCATGTTGCAACGCACCAATCTTGAGCCGAGTCACTTACATTGATATGACGGCGTCACGAAATTTCTTGGGAGAGCCCTAAATGGCCAAAATATTCATCGATGGCGAAGCTGGAACCACTGGACTGTTGATCCGTGAACGTCTGCTGGCCATGCCTGAAGTTCAGCTTTTGAGTATTGCACCTGAAAAACGCAAAGATCCAGAAGCCAAGCGTGAGCTCATGTCCCAGGTCGACTTGGTCATTTTGTGTCTGCACGATGAAGCCGCCAAGGACTCGGTGGCCATGATCGATGCTTTGGCCGGTCACAAACCCCGCATCATCGATGCCTCCACAGCGCACCGTGTGAACGACAGCTGGGTCTTTGGCTTCCCTGAAATGCGCGCAGGCCAGCGCGAGGCTGTGGTCAATGCGCAACGCGTCAGCAACCCTGGTTGCTATGCCTCGGGCGCCATCGCCATTCTGGCCCCTTTGGTCAGTGCCGGAATTTTGCCTTCAGATTTTCCAGTGTCCTTGCCATCAGTGAGTGGTTACTCCGGAGGCGGACGCACCATGATTGAAGACTATGAAGCAGGCCGCGCACCCTTGCATGAAGCCTATGCTTTGGGCCTGCAGCACAAGCACGTGCCCGAGATCATGAAGTACACCGGCCTCACACGCCGCCCCATTTTCTTGCCAGCGGTTGGCAATTTTCGGCAAGGTATGTTGGTCGAGTTGCCTTTGTTTTTAGACGACTTAACAGGCAAACCCAAAGTGTCTGATGTGTTTGAAGCCATGCGCGCCCACTACGCAAGCAGCCAAAACGAGGGCGGTTGGGTGAGCGTGGTACCTGCAGAAGAAAGCGGCAAGTTAGGCGCCACAGGCAACAACGATTCCAACAAACTCGAAATTCGGGTGTTCGGAAACGAGACCCACAGGCAGGCCGTGGTGGTTTCTCGCCTAGACAACTTGGGCAAAGGCGCGAGCGGCGCCGCCGTCCAAAACCTGAAGCTGATGCTGGGACTCTGAGGCGCTTGTCCCGAAACTCAGTGCTACGAAACTTAGCTTTCGAAGTCTTCGTCGGAGGCGCCAGAAAGTTTCACGACCTTGCGGACGACTTCTGAAGAGAAGCCGCGAGTGAGTAAAAAGCGGTAATGCTTGGCGCGCGCATTGGCGTCGGCAGCAGGCGTGCCAAACTTGCGCTGCCAAACGCCTTGAGCTCGCGCAAATTCAGAGTCTTTTAAATCGTGCATGGCCTGAGCCACTGATTCAGGCGCCAAGCCTTTGGCTTGCAACTCTTGCTTGATGCGCCCATTGCCCAGTTTGCTTGCACGGTGATTGACGACGGACTCTAGAACGCGAGCTTCATTGATGAAGCCCTTGGCGTGCAAATCGTCTAAAACTTTTGCCAACTCACCTGGCACTTCTTCGTGTGGCGACAGTTTGCGAACCAGCTCAGCCCGTGAGTGTTCGCGCTGCGACAAAAGCCGCAGCGCACGTCCTTTGAGGGACAACTTAAACCCGGGCTGAGCCATTGATCAAGGAGCGCAACTGTGGAAAAGACTTAGCAACGCATTTCATTAAGCCGCGTTAACCGCTTCGGCCAGTAAAGGGATGCCCAAAGATTCGCGAACTTTGTTTTCAATTTCGGCGGCCAGTTCTGCGTTTTCGCGCAGAAACTCACGGGCGTTGTCGCGGCCTTGGCCAATTTTTTCGCCGTTGTAGGCATACCAAGCACCCGACTTATCGATGATTTTGGCTTCGACGCCCATGTCGATGATCTCGCCATGGCGGCTGATGCCTTCGCCAAACAAAATGTCGAATTCGGCTGTTTTGAAGGGCGGCGCCACTTTGTTTTTAACCACCTTGACCTTGGTCTCGTTGCCAATGGCCTCGTCGCCGCGCTTGATGGTGCCGGTACGGCGAATGTCTAAGCGAACAGAGGCGTAGAACTTGAGGGCATTGCCGCCGGTGGTGGTTTCGGGGGAGCCGAACATGACGCCAATCTTCATGCGGATTTGGTTGATGAAGATCACCATGCAATTGGTTTTCTTGATCGTGGCGGTGAGCTTGCGCAAAGCTTGGCTCATGAGGCGTGCTTGCAGGCCAGGCAGTGAGTCGCCCATGTCGCCTTCGAGTTCGGCTTTGGGGGTGAGCGCGGCCACAGAGTCGATGACGACCAAGTCGACGGCGCCTGAGCGGACCAAGCTGTCGACAATTTCAAGGGCTTGCTCGCCAGTGTCGGGTTGGCTGATGAGCAGGTCTTGCAAGTTGACGCCCAGTTTTTGGGCATATTGGATGTCCAGGGCGTGCTCGGCATCGACGAAGGCGCATTGGCCGCCCACTTTTTGCATTTCGGCAATCACTTGCAAGGTGAGGGTGGTTTTGCCAGAGGACTCTGGGCCGTATATTTCAACGACGCGCCCGCGAGGCAAACCGCCAACGCCCAAGGCGATGTCAAGGCCCAAAGAGCCGGTAGACACCACTTGGATGTCTTCGATGACTTCGCCTTCGCCCAAACGCATGATAGTGCCTTTGCCGAATTGTTTTTCAATTTGGGCCAAGGCTGCTTGCAGGGCTTTGGTTCTGTCGCTGTTTTGCTCGCTCATGAAAATCTCCTTGAGAATCAACGGGTTAAAAAGTTTGCACTCAGAATGTTGATCAAAGACTGGATGCTTGAACAGTACTGTAAACGCATTGTCTCAGGCAGTAAATAGATTTTTTAGTCAGTTTGCTTTACTATTAGCAAATGCCAGTCAATGACAGTTCAGCGCCGAATTTAGAGCCCAGAGATGCGCTGACGGTCGCTTTGGACGATCGCTGGCGTGAGACCCATTTGGGTCGCCTACTAGGGCATGCAATGCGCAGATTTGATGCGCGCGTTTTGAGCCTGATGGCCCACAACGACCAAGTGCCATTGGCCCTGTCCAACTTGGCGGCCAGAGATCAAATCAGTGCAGCCCACATTCACATCACGCGCCATTTGTCGCTGCAGGGTTCAAGGCTGACAGAACTGGCGCAAGCGGCCGGCATGAGCAAGCAAGCCATGGGCAATTTGGTGAACCAATGCGAAGCATGGGGCTTGGTCAAAAGAGAAAGTGACTCAAGAGATGCCAGGGCCAGGCAGGTCGTTTTTACGCCAGCAGGCTTGGCATGGTTGGCCGCATTTCAAATGGCTGTTGCACAGGCGGAAGAAGAGTTCAAGGCCTCAGTGGGCAACGAAGTTGCAACAGTCGTCGCGCTTGGATTAGAAGCCTATTGCATGTGAGGCGTTTGCCAAATGGCAAGGCGCATGAAAGCAAACTTAGCACCTGAAGAAAGAATCGACTGCAAAGACCCAGAGTCGCCTAAAATTTGTGCCAGACCCTCACAGGGCCTCGCAAAGCCGTTCAATGGCAAAAGCAGGAGACGAAGATGCGTATTTTGATTGCAGAAGACGATCAGGTATTGGCCGATGGCTTGTTGAGAACCTTGCGCAGCAGTGGCGCCGCAGTGGACCATGTGGCCAGCGGTTCAGAGGCCGATGCGGCCCTCATGACCAACAGCGAATTTGATTTGCTCATTTTGGATTTGGGCTTGCCCAAAATGCACGGCTTAGAGGTTTTGAAAAAGTTGCGCTCACGGGGTTCTACGCTACCCGTTTTGATTCTGACCGCAGCCGACAGCGTGGAAGAGCGAGTCAAAGGCTTGGACTACGGCGCAGACGATTACATGGCCAAGCCCTTTAGCTTGCAAGAACTTGAAGCGCGGGTGCGAGCACTGACACGCCGCGGTATGGGTGGGGCCAGTTCACAAATCAAACATGGGCCATTGATCTATGACCAATCTGGCCGTGTGGCCACCATTGACGGCAAGATGGTCGAGCTCTCGGCGCGTGAATTGGGCTTGCTTGAAGTCTTGCTGCAGCGCGCGGGACGTTTGGTCAGCAAAGACCAATTGGTCGAGCGATTGTGCGAGTGGGGTGAAGAGGTGAGCAACAATGCCATTGAGGTGTACATCCATCGCCTGCGCAAAAAAATTGAAAAGGGTCCTATTCGCATTGCAACCGTGCGGGGACTGGGTTATTGCCTTGAAAAAATACCAGGATAACGGTGCCTTGAACACCGTGGGTGAATGAGCCGTAAAAATTGGCAAGTGTCTTTTTTTCGCCGCGAACAGCGCTCGTTGTTTGGCGAAATTTTGGATTGGATGCTCACCCCACTTCTGCTGTTATGGCCAGTGAGCTTGGCGCTCACTTGGTTGGTGGCGCAGGGGCTTGCCAACAAACCGTTTGACCGCGCCTTGGTCTACAACGTCCAAGCGCTTGCGCAGTTGGTCAAGCTAAGCCCCGATCAACAACGCATTCAATTTAACTTACCCCAGCCTGCCAGCGAATTGCTGCGTGCCGATGATGCCGACTTGGTGTATTACCAAGTGATTGGACCCAAAGGCGAGCTGCTTGGAGGCGATCGCGATTTGCCGCAACCTCAAGACGAGGAAAAACTGGGCAGCTACGATGTCAAAATCCGCGACGATGAAATGCGCAGCCTAGAGGTTCGGGTGGCCTACACATGGGTTCAGTTAACTTCTGAAAAGTCGACCTCAGAATTAGGCTCTGTCCTTGTTCAAGTGGCTGAAACTCGAGAAAAAAGATCAGTCTTGGCCACTGAAATTATCAAAGGCGTCATGCTGCCTCAGTTTGCAATATTGCCCCTGGCTGTCTTGCTGGTTTGGTTGGCTTTGGTCCGCGGCATCAAGCCACTGTCGGAATTGGAAGAGCGCATACGCGCCAGAAAATCCGATGACCTGAGTCCTTTGGATGAAAAAACAGTGCCATTGGAAGTGGCCCCGCTGGTGTCCTCAGTGAATGATTTATTACGTCGATTAAAAGAGTCGATAGGCACTCAAAAAAGATTTTTAGCCGACGCGGCCCACCAATTGAAAACACCCCTTGCCGGTTTGCGCATGCAAGCTGACTTGGCGCAAAGAAAAGAAGCTGGAGAAGAAGAGTTAAAACAGTCGCTGCAACAAATTGGTCGCGCGAGTGTGCAAGCTACGCACACCGTCAATCAACTGTTGTCACTGGCTCGGGCAGAAGGCGCTGGGTCCATAGACTTGCAATCGTGTGACATGGCGGCCTTGATCAGCGAGGTGCTCAATGACTCATTGCCACACGCCATGGAAAAGGGTTTGGACCTGGGTTATGACGGCGTCGACACAGCTAAAAAACGGCGCTTTTTGACCTTGCAAGGCAACCCGACGCTGCTCAAAGAGATGATTCGAAATTTGGTTGACAACGCCATTCATTACACCCCTAGCACCCCCGAGCGAATAGGCGTCATTACAGTGCGCCTTTTGTTAGACCCCTACAGTCAAGCCTTGGCCGTACAAGTGGAAGACAACGGTCCTGGCATCAGCGCGGCCGAAAGAGAGCGGGTGTTTGAACCCTTTTATCGAGCCTTAGGAACCAATGTAGATGGCTCTGGCTTGGGCTTGCCCATTGTGCGAGAAATTGCAAAGCGCCATGGCGCCACTGTGACGGTTGAAATGGCACACCCCGGACAGACGCCCCCTGGCGCTTGTTTCACCATTCGCTTTTCGCGCTAACTTTGAACTAAAAGCAAAAAAGACTTTAGCCTTTGAACAAGTTCAACTGAAGCCGTTCACGCTCGATCACCACAGAGACAGCCTGGTCAGCCGCAACCCTTTGAACGTGTGCCCACAATAAAGCGTAAGAGCTAGGGTTGATGCCGGCGATAGAACCCCATCGAGTGAGCGTCAGCGCATAGGCATCCAAGGGCCCGAGGTGATCGCCCGATAACCATGCAGATGGTGCTTTGGCGCTCACGAAACTTTCCAATTCAGACAGCAAGCCTTTGTAAGTTTGCGTGTTGAACGCTTTCAAGTTGGCTTGAACGTCTGCTTGATCGCTGAACTTTTGCGGCATGAAGATGTGTGTGAACGTGGGATGAACGGTGTTGTTCATCCAGGCCAAAGTTTCAATGGCCTTGGCCCTAGCCATGGGCGATGTTGGCAAAAACTGCGCGGCAGGAAACTTTTGATCGAGGTGCAAAACGATGGCCAAAATCTGTGTCACCACCTGTCCATCGTCAACCAGCACCGGAACCTGACCGCGAGGATTGATGGCCTGATAGTCGGCTTCGTGTTGCTCACCTTTGTGCAACTTGACCATGATGGGCTCGTATTCGGCGCCGGCCCGTTGCAACATGCAATGGGGCACAAATGAACAAGCGCCTGGCGCAAAATAAAGTTTCAAACTCATGAGATTTTCCTCGTGATGATCACGTTGTCGGGCTGGATCTGTTGCAAAGTGCGCGAGGGTTCACGCGCACTTTCAGGCGCGAAACCCCAGGCTTCAAAGAGGCCTTCGCGCCAACCATACAACAGCGCATTTGAAAGCATCAAGACCAGAATCAACCATCGCAGTTTCAAGTGTTTCATTTTGGCCGAACACTCACTTCTGCGCTACTGACTTTCACTCGACCTTTGGGCGTGTCAATTTGCATGGCGCCTTGATCGTCCACGCCAGCACACAAACCGACCAGCCCATCGCTGGTTGCGACGTCCAAACCGCAAAGTGCGTCGCGCGCATTGAAGCGTTCTTGTAAGGGGCTGAAGCCGTTTGCTTCAAAGCTTCTCAAAGCGTCTAGCAAGGGCTTCACAACGCGTTCTAAAGCCAAGGGCGCGCTGACGCCTTGCCAAAACTCAGAGAGAGCCGCAGGAGGCGCTCGGAGGTCTTTGTTGGCGGGCCGTTGGATGTTCAAGCCGATGCCGATCACGGCATAGCTTTGGTCGCCTTGGCTGGCGGCCTCAATCAAGATGCCGCCGAGCTTTCTTTGATGGCACCACAAGTCATTGGGCCACTTGAGTTGGATGTCCTCACCCAGCGACTCAGCCAAGCTGAGCCCGACAGCCAGCGAAAGACCGGACCAATTGCTGGGGTGGTAGGGCAAGCCGATGGAAAAAGTAAGTGCATGCCCAGGCTCGCCAACCCAAGCGCGCCCTTGACGTCCGCGCCCTGCCGATTGGCGCTCTGCGAGCAACAAAATAGGATCGAGGCAGCCTTGTCGGGCACGCCGCATCAGTTCGCTGTTGGTGGAGTCAATCTCTGGCAGGATCTCGATGCTGAATCCTGGCCATTGCGGTACCACGGACTGCCAGATGGCTTCCGCGGGCCAGCGTTGATGGGGAGCCCCAGAGTTCAATGTCACCTCAATTCAGTTCTGTACCGATCAGGCCGCTTTTTTCTTCACGATCTTCAGCTCTTTTTTGAGCTTCTTGATTTTCTTTTCAATCTTTTTGATTTGGCTGGGAATCTTGGGGGTGGCGGGTCTGCGTTTGGGGGCCAGCAAAGTTTTGCGGCAATTGACACTGCCACACCAGCAGGGGTATTCCGCCTTCAGCTTAGGCGTGTAGGGCTCGTCAATGATCAAGCCATAGTCGTAATTGAGCTCTTCCCCGGCCTTGATGTTGCGCAGGGCCTTGATGTAGATGCGGTCATTTTCTTCATCGGCCTCGCAATTAGGGTTGCAGCTGTGATTGATCCACCTCGAAGAGTTGCCGCCATGCAAAGCGTCAATGACCCTGTCTTCGTTCACATGGAAATAAAAGGTGTGGTTGGGGTCTGCGGGGTCGTGAGGGTGGCGGTCTTGCGCTTCATCCCAGCTGATGATCTCACCCACATACTCGTACAAGGTCTCGCCTTCTGCAATGTCTATAAGTGCAAATACACCTTTGCCGTGCACACCAGAGCGACGCACCTGCACCCGACGGCCTGCCCCAGGAGGGGTCAATGACTTGACCTTGGCCGCGGGCTTTAAACTTGATTTTGTCGACAGATGAGTTTTTTTGACCACGGCGTGAAAAATTTGTTATTGTGAAAACATGTGGGCGCGCGTGTGCGCGTGCCCGTGTGTGTACACGTGCGCATGCGCGCACGCGAGACCGGATTGTATGAGATGAAAACATTGGTAATTGCAGAGAAGCCTTCAGTGGCTCAAGATATCGTTCGCGCTTTAACGCCGATCGCAGGTAAATTTGAGAAACACGAGGATCACTTTGAGAGTGAAACCTATGTGGTCACCAGCGCGGTGGGCCACTTGGTGGAAATTCAGGCCCCTGAGAAATTTGACGTGAAACGCGGCAAGTGGAGCTTTGCCCATTTGCCCGTCATTCCGCCCTACTTCGACTTAAAGCCGGTCGACAAAACCAAAACGCGCCTGAACGCGGTGGTGAAGCAAGCCAAGCGCAAAGACGTGAACGCCTTGATCAACGCCTGCGATGCGGGGCGTGAGGGCGAGCTCATCTTTCGGTTGATTGAGCAATATGCAGGCACGCAAAAGGCGGGGCAGACCATTCCGTTGGGCAAGCCTGTGCAACGCCTGTGGCTTCAGAGCATGACGCCGCAAGCCATTCGCGACGGTTTTGACAAGTTGCGCTCTAACCAACAAATGCAAGGCTTGGCCGATGCGGCGCGCAGCCGTTCTGAAGCTGATTGGCTGGTGGGCATCAATGGCACCCGTGCAATGACCGCATTCAATTCGCGCGATGGCGGCTTCTTTTTAACCACGGTCGGCCGCGTACAAACGCCAACCTTGGCAGTGGTCGTGGTGCGCGAAGAGCAAATTCGACAGTTCATCAGCCGCGATTATTGGGAGGTTCATGCGCAGTTCGATGCTGCCGCGGGCACCTACCCAGGTAAGTGGTTCAACACCGCATGGAAAAAAGATGCCGAGGACGTAGAAAAAAAGGCAGATCGTGTGTGGACTGCAGCAGAGGCGCAAGCCATTTTGCAGGCCGTTAAAGGCGCCAAAGCCAGCGTCACAGAAGAGGCCAAGCCCACCTCTCAGGCCAGCCCCCAGTTGTTTGACTTGACCTCTTTGCAGCGCGAAGCCAACGGTAAATTCGGCTTCTCTGCCAAAACCACCTTGTCGCTGGCGCAGTCTTTGTACGAGCGCCACAAGGCCCTTACCTACCCGCGTACCGATTCGCGTGCATTGCCCGAAGATTATTTGCCGGTGGCCAAGGACACCTTCAACATGTTGGCCGACAGCGGCATGAAGCATTTGGCACCGCATGCCCTCACGGCGCTCAACAACGGCTATATCAAGCCCTCTAAGCGTATTTTTGACAATGCCAAGGTCAGCGATCACTTTGCGATCATTCCTACCTTGCAGGCCCCTTCTGGCTTGTCTGATGCGGAGCAAAAGTTGTATGACCTGGTGGTGCGCCGCTTCATGGCGGTGTTTTTCCCAAGCGCCGAGTACATGGTGACCACGCGCATCAGCACGGCGGCAGGACACAGTTTCAAAACCGAAGGCAAGGTCTTGGTCAAGCCCGGTTGGTTGGCCATTTACGGCAAAGAAGCGGCCGATGAGGTGGACGATGCCAAAGAAGGTGACAAAGGACAAAATTTGGTGGCCGTGGCGCCAGGTGAGCAAGTGGGTGTGGGCTCCGTTGAAAGCAAGCCCCTCAAAACACGTCCGCCGGCCCGCTATTCAGAAGCCACCTTGCTGGGCGCCATGGAAGGTGCAGGCAAGATGGTTGACGACGACGAGTTGCGCGAAGCCATGCAAGAAAAAGGTTTGGGTACACCTGCTACACGTGCGGCCATCATTGAGGGATTGATCAATGAAAAATACATTTTGCGCGATGGTCGCGAAATGATTCCAACCGCCAAAGCGTTCCAGTTGATGACCTTGTTGCGTGGCCTGGGCGTGGAAGAGTTGTCCAAGCCAGAGCTCACGGGGGAGTGGGAATACAAGCTGTCGCAAATGGAGCAAGGCAAACTCAGCCGCGAAGACTTCATGCAGCAGATTGCCAACATGACCGAGCACATCGTCAAAAAGGCCAAAGAGTACGACCGCGACACCATACCCGGTGACTACGCCACCTTGAGCACACCCTGCCCCACTTGCGGCGGTATCGTGAGAGAAAACTATCGTCGGTATGCCTGTGTTGGTAAAGATGCTGCGTCAGATGACACGGCTGCTGCCGGTTGTGGTTTCTCATTTGGCAAAACACCTGCAGGCCGAACTTTTGAACAAGCTGAAGTTGAGCAATTCTTGCGCGACAAAAAGATTGGACCTTTAGAAGGCTTCCGCTCCAAGGCGGGCTGGCCATTCACCTCTGAAATTGCACTGAAGTACAACGAAGAAGAGAAAAACTGGAAGCTCGAGTTTGACTTTGGCAACGACAAAAACAGCGAAGAGACCGGCGAAATTGTCGACTTCACAGGCAGCGAATCTTTGGGCGCATGTCCCAAATGCGGCGGTGCTGTGCATGAGCATGGCAGCAATTACATTTGCGAAAAAGCCGTGCCCACAGAAGGTCAACCCACACCCACGTGTAATTTCAAGAGCGGCAAAATTGTGTTGCAGCAAGTAGTGGAGCGCGAGCAAATTGCCAAATTGCTGAGCGACGGCAAAACCGATTTGCTAGAAAAGTTTGTGAGCAATCGAACGCGCCGCGCCTTCAAGGCTTTCTTGTCGTGGAATGCCGAAGAAGACAAAGTGGTGTTTGAGTTTGAGCCCCGCAAGAGCAAGTTTCCGCCGCGCAAAACACCAGCGAAATATGCAGCTGGCGCTAAAACAGCGGCTGGAAAAACGGCGAGTAAGGCCGCAGCTAAAACCACCAAAGCTCCTGCCAAAAAAGCAGCCGCCAAGAAAACGGCTGCAGCCAAAACACCACGCAAAGCGGCAGTCGGCAACCTTACGCCCAGCGCCGATTTGGCCGCAGTGATTGGTACCGACAAAGTGGCGCGCACAGAAGTGGTGAAGAAGTTATGGGACTACATCAAGGCGCAAGGCTTGCAAGACCCTACCAACAAACGCGCCATCAATGCCGATGCCAAACTCAAACCTGTGTTTGGCAAAGACCAAATCACGATGTTTGAATTGGCGGGGTTAATTGGCAAGCACCTGAGTTGAGTCTTTGCATCGAGTGACAACGGCGCAATTTTTTATCAGTCGAAAAAAAGCCCAGCCAGAAATGGGTGGGCTTTTTGCATTCACGCCTTGAAGCGTGAATTTGGGGCCAAGCAAATTACTTAGAAATCACGCGAACCATTTCCAAGCACTTGTTGGAGTAGCCCCACTCGTTGTCATACCAGCTGACAATTTTCACGAAGGTGCTGTCGAGTGCCAGACCTGCGTCGGCATCAAACACACTGGTGCAAGGCTCGCCGCGGAAATCGGAGGCTACCACTTTGTCTTCGGTGTAACCCAAAACGCCTTTCAAGGCGCCTTGTGATTGGGCTTTCATCTCTGCGCAAATTTCTGCGTAGGTGGCCTCAGAGTTCAACTCAACCGTGAGGTCAACCACGGACACATCGGATGTGGGCACGCGGAAAGACATGCCCGTGAGTTTTTTGTTCAAGGCAGGAATGACCACGCCCACAGCCTTGGCAGCACCTGTGCTGGAAGGAATGATGTTTTCCAAAATACCGCGGCCGCCGCGCCAGTCTTTGTTGCTAGGACTGTCCACTGTTTTTTGCGTGGCGGTGGCAGCGTGAACGGTGGTCATCAAACCGCGCTTGATGCCCCACTTGTCATTCAACACTTTGGCCACGGGTGCCAAGCAGTTGGTGGTGCAAGAGGCGTTGGACACAATGGCTTGACCGGCATACGTGGCGTGGTTCACGCCAAACACGAACATGGGTGTGTCGTCTTTAGAGGGTGCAGACATGAGCACTTTTTTAGCGCCAGCAGCCAAGTGTTTCTCGGCAGAAGCTTTGTCCAAGAACAAGCCAGTAGCTTCGATCACGATATCGGCGCCCACTTCGTTCCACTTGAGGGCTGAAGGATCGCGCTCTTGGGTCAAACGGATTTTGCGGCCATTCACGATCAGATGATTGCCTTCTACAGACACCTCGCCTTTGAAGCGGCCGTGCACACTGTCGTACTTGAGCATGTAGGCCAGGTAGTCGGGCTCGAGCAAGTCGTTGATGCCCACCACTTCAATGTCAGAAAAATTTTGAACAGCGGCGCGAAACACCATGCGGCCGATGCGGCCGAAACCGTTGATACCTATTTTGATCGCCATGATCTATTTCCTTTAATGTTAATTTTGAATTTTTTCAAGTGCAGCGCGAAGTGAAGATTTATTTCTTCTGCAAAGCCGCTTGCACGGTCTCGGCCACGTTTTCTGCCGTGAAGCCAAAGTGTTTGAAGAGCACAGGTGCAGGTGCAGACTCGCCGTATGTGTCGATGCCCACCACGGCAGCAACACCATATTTCCACCAACCATCGGTACTGCCCATCTCAACCGCCACACGTGGCAAGCCGGCTGGCAAGACTTCAGATTTGTAACTGCTGGTTTGACGATCGAAGGTGGTGGTGCTGGGCATGGACACCACACGCACGCCAATTTTCTTCGCGGCCAACAACTCTTGTGCCTTCAAAGCCAATTGCACTTCAGAGCCTGTGGCAATGATCACGGCTTTCGTCTTCTTAATGCCCACGCGTGAAGGCTCAGCCAATACATAAGCACCGCGGCTAATCTCGCCCAAATCTGACTTGGGAGAGTAAGGCAGGTTTTGTCGAGACAACAGCAGGGCTGTGGGGCGGTCTTTGTTTTCCAAAGCCACGGCCCATGCCACAGTAGTTTCTGCAGTATCGGCAGGACGCCACACATCAAGGCCGGGAATCAAACGCAAGCTGGCCGCGTGCTCAACGGACTGGTGTGTCGGGCCGTCTTCACCCAAACCAATAGAGTCGTGCGTGAAAACATGGATCACGCGTTGCTTCATGAGCGCTGCCATGCGGATGGCATTGCGCGAGTAATCGCTGAAGGTGAGAAAGGTGCCGCCGTAAGGGATGAAGCCGCCGTGTAAAGTGACACCATTCATGATGGCCGCCATGCCAAATTCGCGCACACCATAGTTGATGTGGCGGCCTATTTGGCCTTTGTCGTTCTTCACCACATCGCCTGCCAAGTTGATGCGCAATGCGGGCGTGGAAGACGTGTTGGTCAGGTTAGACCCTGTGAGGTCAGCAGAGCCGCCCAGCATTTCAGGCAAGGCGGCGGTGAATGCTTCTAATGCCAATTGGCTGGCTTTGCGGCTGGCCACTGTTTCGGCTTTGGTATGCGCAGCAATGACGGCGTCTACCGCAGTTTGTGCAAAGTTCTTGGGCAACTCGCCTTTCATACGGCGCACAAATTCATTGGCCAAGGTGGGGTGAGCTGCTTTGTAGGCGGCAAACGCTTTGTTCCAATCGGCTTCGCGTGCAGCACCACTTTGCTTGGCATCCCAGCTGGCGTAAACATCTTTCGGAATTACGAAGGGCTCGTGCGCCCAACCCAATGCTTCGCGCGTGAGTTTGATTTCTTCGGCGCCCAAAGGTTCGCCGTGTGCTTTGGATGTGTTGGCGCGGTTGGGGCTGCCTTTGCCGATAGCCGTTTTGCAAACAATGAGTGTGGGTTTGTCTGAGCTGTTCTTGGCATCTGCAATGGCTTTGGACACAGCCGCAGCATTGTGGCCATCAACAGCATCGATCACGTTCCAACCGTAAGCGGCAAAACGTTGCGGCGTGTTGTCAATGAACCATGGGGCCACTTGGCCGTCAATTGAAATGCCGTTATCGTCGTACATCGCGATCAGTTTGTTGAGCTTCCAAGCGCCAGCCAATGCGCATGCTTCGTGGCTGATGCCTTCCATCAAGCAACCATCGCCCATGAACACGTAAGTATGGTGATCAACGATGCTGTGTCCAACTTGATTGAATTCTGCGGCCAATAATTTTTCAGCCAAAGCCATGCCCACCGCATTGGTGATGCCTTGTCCCAAAGGACCTGTGGTGGTTTCTACACCGGGGGTGATGCCCACTTCGGGGTGACCGGCGGTTTTGCTGTGCAACTGGCGGAAGTTTTTCAACTCAGTCATGGGCAATGGATAGCCTGTGAGGTGCAACAATGCATAGATGATCATCGAGCCATGACCATTGGACAAAACAAAGCGATCGCGGTTGGCCCAATGTGGGTTTTTGGGGTTGTGTTGCAAATGCTCGCCCCACAAAGCCACGGCCATATCGGCCATGCCCATCGGCGCGCCTGGGTGACCCGAATTGGCTTGTTGAACAGCGTCCATGGCCAGGGCGCGAATTGCATTGGCCATTTGTTGAGCTGCGGGTTGGGTGATTGCCATGGGGGCTCCAAATAAAAGGTCGGGTGAAATTGACAAAGAAATCGACAACTAAGCCCGATATTTTACTGCCCATGAGCTTGCGCAAGCCGCACAGCATGGCAACATAGCGGGATGCGTTTGAACACCATGGATTCAAGTTTAGAAACCGATGCACCCAAGCGTTGGGTGGGCGCCTCGCCTGAGGGCTTGGCCAGCGCCATGGTTTTGGCTGCCGGTCGCGGTGAGCGCATGCGCCCCTTAACCGATACCACGCCCAAACCCATGCTTGAGGTGCACGGAAAACCATTGATGCAATGGCACATGGAGGCTTTGGCCAAGGCTGGCCACCCTGATCAATTGATCAACACCGCATGGCTAGGACCCCAAATTGAGGCGCACTTTGGTTTGAATCCCAATTTGCCAAATGGCGGCAGGGTGCGTTTGCGCTATTCGCATGAGGGCAAAGAGTTTGGCTACGCCCTCGAAACGGCTGGGGGTATCGTGCGGGCGTTGCCCTTCTTGGCGCCTGTTTTTTGGGTGGTGGCTGGCGACATTTACGCGCCCCAATTTGATTTCGCTCCCGCCATTGCAAAAGAGTTTATGCGCAGTGACAAATTGGCCCACTTATGGCTGGTCCCCAATCCCGCCCACAATCCAAAGGGAGATTTTGGCTTGTCCTCTGAGGGCTTGGCGTTGAACTTACCCAAATCGGCCACGTTGTTTACCTTCAGCACATTGGCTTTGTACAAAAAAGAGTTCTTCGCCACGGCTTTGACGGGCTTGCCCGAAGGCAATCCGCAAGGCAAGTCTGCACCTTTGGCCCCCTTGTTGCGCGCCGCCATGGACCGCGGTATGGTGAGCGCCAGCCTTTACACAGGCGCTTGGACGGACGTGGGTACCCCTGAGCGTTTAAGGGACTTGAACCAATCACCAGCAACGCCTTAAACTCTTTGTACACATTCAGAAACCCCCCAACAACATGACCATTGATTCAAATTTGTACGCCAAGCGCCGTGCTCAATTGGCCGCCAAAATGGCAGCGCAAGCCCCCAACAGCATTGCCATTATTCCCACAGCGCCAGAACGTCAACGCAATCGCGACAGTGACTTCTTGTTCAGACATGACAGTTATTTTTATTACTTAACCGGCTTTACCGAACCCAATGCTTGGTTGGTCTTAACTTCAGATGGCCAGGCCACTTTGTTTTGTCAACCCAAAGATTTAGAGCGCGAAATTTGGGATGGTGTTCGTGTGGGGCCAGAAGCTGCGCCTTCTCAATTGGGCGTTCACAACGCCTGGTCGGTGTTGGCCCTTGATGCCAAATTGCCTGCCCTGCTTGAAAACAAGTCGGTCGTTTGGTACCCCTTTGCAACGCACAAAGACTTGTCTGCGCGCATTGAAACAGGCCTCAATGCCGTTCGCTCGCGCGTGCGCTACGGCGCATTGTGCCCAGAGCAGCAACGCGATGTGTGCGGCATTTTGGATGAAATGCGATTGGTCAAAGACGCACATGAACTTGACATCATGCGCCGCGCATCTCAAATCAGTGCGGGCGCTCACATTCGTGCAATGAAAAGATCTGCAAGCATGTTGAGAGCAGGGCAAGACGTCCGTGAATACCATTTGGACGCCGAACTGCTTCATGAATTTCGCCAACACGGCTCCCAATATCCGGCTTATGGCTCTATTGTGGCCGGCGGTGCCAATGCATGTGTGCTGCACTACCGCGCTGATGCTGCGCCTATTTTGAGTGGCGATTTGGTTTTGATCGATGCCGGCTGTGAACTTGATGGCTATGCCAGCGACATCACACGCACGTTTCCCGCTAATGGCAAATTCAGCTCGGCACAACGCGAACTTTATGACTTGGTCCTGGCATCGCAAGAGGCTGCCATTGCAGCCACGCATGAAGGCGCACGTTTTGTAGATCCGCACGAAGCAACGGTCAAGGTGTTGGCGCAAGGCATGCTCGATGTCGGTCTTTTAGATGCCAACAAAGTGGGCAATGTGCAAGATGTGATTGCCAATCGAAGCTATTTCCAGTTTTACATGCACCGAACCGGCCATTGGCTTGGCATGGATGTGCATGACTGCGGCAGTTATGTCGAACCATCAGAAGTGGGCACCTTCAGTGAGCGCAAAGACCCCTTAAGCGGAGAACTCATCAAGGACCGCCCAAGCCGCATTTTGCGACCTGGCATGGTCTTGACCATTGAGCCGGGCATTTATGTCAGACCCGCCCCAGGGGTGCCCGAGCGTTTCCACAACATTGGTATTCGAATTGAAGACGATGCGGTCGTGACCGCAAATGGTTGCGAGTTGATCACGCGCGGCGTGCCTGTGAAAGCCGACGAAATTGAAGCAATCATGCGCGATTGATCGCTCACCTTAGCGCACCTCAGTTGTGCGCCAAAGTTAAAACACTGCAGACTTTGCCTGCAGTTTTCCACAAACTGACCCTTGACTTGGGGGGTCTAGAATCAGATGTAGCAGACCGCCATTCCCTTCAATCAGTGAAGCCGGCGTTTATTGCCTAAAAGGAGACCGAAAATGACCCAAGACAATGCCGAAGAGCGCCGCGCTCAGTTGCGCCGCGCCGCCCTCGAATATCACGAATTCCCCACCCCCGGCAAAATCTCCATTGCGGCCACCAAGCAATTGGTCAATCAGCACGACTTGGCTTTGGCCTACTCGCCAGGTGTGGCAGCGCCTTGCGAAGAAATTGTCAAAGACCCCAACGCAGCATTCAAATACACCAGTCGTGGCAATTTGGTTGGGGTGATCACCAACGGAACCGCCGTACTGGGTTTGGGTGACATTGGCCCCTTGGCCGGTAAACCCGTCATGGAGGGCAAGGCGGTTCTTTTCAAAAAATTCTCTGGCATTGATGTGTTTGACATCGAAATCAATGAAAAAGACCCGGAGAAGCTGGTCGAGATCATTGCCGCGCTAGAGCCCACATTTGGCGGCATCAACTTAGAAGACATCAAGGCGCCAGATTGTTTTTATGTAGAGCGCAAATTGCGCGAACGCATGAAAATTCCAGTCTTTCACGATGATCAGCACGGCACGGCCATCACCGTAGGCGCCGCCATTTTGAACGGCTTGAAGGTGGTGGGCAAAGATGTCAGCAAAGTGAAATTGGTCACGTCAGGCGCGGGCGCGGCAGCTTTGGCCTGCCTAGGCTTGTTGGTCAAACTGGGCATCCCACGAGAAAATATTTGGGTCACCGACTTAGCAGGCTTGGTTTACGAAGGCCGCACCGAGTTGATGGACGAAGACAAAATTCAGTTTTCGCAAAAAACATCGCAACGCACATTGGCCGAGGCCATTGAGGGCGCCGATGTGTTCTTGGGCTTGTCCGCTGGCGGTGTGTTGAAACAAGACATGGTGAAAAAAATGGCGGCCAAGCCTTTGATTTTTGCTTTGGCCAACCCCAACCCCGAAATCTTGCCTGAAGAGGTCAAAGCGGTTCGCGATGACGCCATCATGGCCACGGGGCGAACCGACTACCCCAACCAAGTCAACAACGTTTTGTGCTTCCCCTACATTTTTCGAGGTGCCTTGGACAGTGGTGCCACCACCATCACGCAAGAGATGGAAATTGCCGCGGTGTATGCCATTGCCGAATTGGCGCAGGCAGAACAAAGTGAAGTAGTGGCCGCCGCTTATTCCGGCGAGCCCTTGGTTTTTGGCCCTGAGTATTTAATTCCCAAGCCATTCGATCCGCGTTTGATGATCAAAATTGCACCGGCGGTTGCGCAAGCGGCGGCTGACAGCGGCGTGGCGCTGAGGCCGATCGCTGACATGGAAGCCTATCGCGAGCGTCTTCAAAATTTTGTGTATGCGTCCGGCACCACCATGAAGCCTATCTTCACGGCGGCCAAGCGAGGCTTGAAAAAACGCGTGGCCTACAGCGAGGGCGAAGAAGAGCGCGTTTTGCGTGCCGCGCAAATTGTGAGCGACGAAGGCTTGGCTCGCCCCACCCTGATTGGCCGCCCAGCGGTCATTGCTGAAAGAGTTGAAAAATTTGGTTTGCGATTGAAAGAGGGCCTCGATTACGAGGTTGTCAATGTAGAGGAGGACCACCGCTACCGTGACTTTTGGCAAACCTACCATCGCATGCAAGAGCGCAAGGGCATTACGGTTCAAATGGCCAAGATAGAAATGCGTCGACGTTTGTCCTTGATTGGAACGATGTTGTTGCACAAGGGTGATGTCGATGGCCTCATTTGTGGCACTTGGGGCACCAATGCCACCCACCTGCCCTACGTGGAACAAGTGATCGGCAAGCGCCCTGGCGTCAATACCTTTGCTTGCATGAACGGATTGTTGCTACCCACTCGACAAGTTTTTTTGGTCGATACGCATGTCAATTACGACCCGACGGCAGAGCAGTTGGCAGAAATCACGGTCATGGCCGCCCACGAAATGAAGCGATTTGGTATTCGTCCGAAGGTTGCTTTGTTGTCGCACTCAAACTTTGGTACCTCCAATGAGCCGAGCGCTGTGAAAATGCGCGACACCTTGGCCTTGCTGCAGAAAAACGCACCATGGTTGGAAGTGGACGGCGAAATGCATGGTGACATTGCCTTGGATGGTGACGCACGCGCCCTGCTAATGCCCAATAGCACTTTGCAGGGCGATGCCAACCTCTTGGTCTGCCCCAATATTGATGCGGCCAATATTTCCTACAACCTCTTGAAAACAGCTGCTGGCGGCAATATTGCCATTGGCCCCGTTCTTCTGGGCGCAGCCAAACCGGTCCACATCTTGACGCCCAGCGCCACGGTGCGCCGCATCGTGAATATGACAGCCCTGACGGTAGCGGACGCTAACGCCGTTCGATAGCCCCTTCTGGTAATTTCCCTTTATTGGGGAAAGTACTTGCATTTTTTAGCGCATTGCGGCAAAATTGCGGCTTCGAATTTTCGGGTTTACCCGAGAGTTTTGAAGGTTTAAAGTGGGTGTGCGGCACCGTGTCACAGGAATGAAATGCGCTCTAAAACGCTTAATTTTTCTGCGCTAGCCGTCTGTTTGGGCCTCTTGTTTGCGCCTTGCACAATTTTGGTGCAAGCCAAATCGGTTGCCGAATCAGTTGTTGTTGCCCCCATTGCTTTACAGGACTTGCCCAAAGAAGGCCAAGAGACCTATCTACTCATCCGTCAGGGTGGGCCGTTTCGGTACGAAAAAGATGGTGTTGTTTTTGGCAATCGAGAGCGGCTCTTGCCTCAAGCAAAGCGTGGTTTTTACCGCGAATACACCGTCAAAACTCCAGGTGAAAAGAGCCGTGGCGCCCGTCGAATTGTGTGTGGAGGGGAAGAACCTCGCGTGCCAAAACATTGTTTTTACACGCAAGACCACTACAGCAGTTTTAGGGAAATTGTGAACGTGCCGTGAAAGCGGTCTTTGCGACTGTTTGGCCACTGTTTGAAGTAATTCTAAAGATGAGTGCTTGCAAGCGAGTACTCGGTATATGTCAATCAAAAGCCCAAAAGGCTGGTTTTAAAAATTAGAGAGTGAGAACGGCGATGGACAAGCCAATTCGACAGGACCAAGAAACACCTTTGAAGGGTGTGCGGGCAAACATTGTCCAGTCGATTCGTGCATTTCGCGTCAGCGACCTGCAAGAAGCGGCAGATGGTTTGGGACAACACTTTTTGTATGCCAATTTGTCGAAGGCACAAAGCAAACAAGATGTGCTCGATTTGATCGCAGCACAGTTCACCTTGCCTTCGCACTTTGGCAAGAACTTTGATGCCTTGTATGACAGCATGACCGACCCGCTGCACAAGTCTGGCCCACAGCCTGGCTTTATCGTGGTCTTGGAGCACATTCCTGCCAATTTAAAGTTTGACAAAGAAGCCCGCGAACAGCTGCTCGATATTTTCCGCGACACGGCCGATTATTGGGGCGACCGCAAAGTGCCTTTCCGTTGCTTCTATTCTTTCTCTGTGGCACGCGCTGCTACTGCAGGTGCCGAGAAACTGGCGGATGCTGCTCCCGAGTTGGATGCTGATGGTGTTGAAATGCTGGTTGAAGAAGGCGAAAAAATGCCGACCGATAAGTTGGTCGATGTTTCACCATTGGCGCTTCGCATGAGCAGTCCCTTCAATGCTGGCTATTGGCTCGCAGCTGCCTAATCAGTGATTCAAGGCCATGGCCAGCTGAAGATATTCCTCAACTGGAACTTCTTCAGCACGGCGTTGCACATCAAAAGGGCCCGCAAAATTTCGCTCTGTTAACCAAGCACCTAGGGTGTGCCTTAGCAGTTTGCGCCGTTGGCTGAAAGCCACTTGAACCATCTTTTCCAAAAGCTTCACATCGATGTTGGCTGGCGCACTGCGCGGCACCATGCGCACAACTGCGCTGTCAACGCGCGGCGGTGGATCAAAGCTTTCAGGTGGCACAAAGAGCACATTTTCCATTTCATAACGCCACTGCAACATGACAGACAAACGGCCATAGTCTGACGTTGCAGGAGAGGCTACCATGCGGTCAACCACTTCCTTTTGCAGCATAAAGTGTTGATCTTCGATGGCGCTGACATGCGCTAGCAAGTGAAACAAAATAGGCGTAGAAATGTTGTAAGGCAAGTTGCCCACGACCCTCAGTTTGTGACCGGCCGCCAGTGCCGTGAAGTCAACGCGCAAGACATCCGACTCCACCACGGTGAGTTGTTTGTGAAGTCGAAGGCGCATGGCCAAGTCACGGTCTAACTCAATGACAGTCAGATGCCCCAAGCGCTCAACCAAGGGTTGCGTGAGGGCCGCCAAGCCAGGGCCAATTTCAACCATGGCTTGCCCAGCTTGTGGGTGTATGGCATTCACGATGGCATCAATGATGCCGCCGTCAGATAAAAAGTGTTGGCCGAAACGTTTGCGTGGAATGTGCTTCATTGGGGAGGGTCGCGCAATTCAACATAAGCGCGACCGCGTAATTCCTCAACCCATGCTGAATAAAGTTCTTCAATTTTCTTTTCGCGCAGTTGTGTGCGAATCATTTCACGTTGTTCACGAACCGACAATGGCACCTCGCGACGCTCCATGACCTGAATGAGGTGCGCGCCAAACCGAGAAATCAAGGGATCGGAAATTTGTCCAGGTTGCAGGCGCGCCATGACCTCTTCAAACTCTGGGACAAACTGACCAGGGCTTGCCCAGCCTAAATCACCGCCTGCTGAAGCGCTGCCGTCTTGCGAGAACTGCCGAGCCAAATCGGCAAAATCTGTTCCAGTTTGCACCCGTTGCTTGTAAGTGACCAAGCGATTGCGCGCGGCGGCTTCGGACAATTCGCTCCCAGTACGCAGCAAAATGTGGCGAGCACGCGTTTGTAAAATCAAAGTGCTGCTCATCTCACTTTGCTTTTTGTCCAGCACCTTCAAGATATGAAAACCAGCGCCAGAGCGAACGGGGTCTGAGACCTCGCCTTTGTTGAGATTTTGCGTACTGTCAATAAAAAGAGTGGGGTAGCGGTCGGCGGTGCGTAAACCCATTTCGCCACCATTGGCGCCTTTGTCAGGGGCTTGGGAGAAGGCTTTTGCCAATGCCGCAAAGTTCTCGCCACTTTTGGCGCGTTGCACAATTTGTTGTGCTTTGATTTTTAATTCAGCGGCCTCTTGTTCAGAACTATTCTCTGGCACGGCAATCAAAATCATGGCCAGGTTGATATCCACTGGACTGCTGGCCATAGGCTTGCCTGCTTGCTGACTTTGAAGGTACTGCGCGATATCGGTGTCGGAAATACGGGCTCTGTTGTCAACGTCCCGTTCACGCAAACGGCTGATCATCAATTGGTTTCGCAATTGCTCGCGAAATGCAGAGACGCTTAAGCCCTCCGAAACAAGTCGTTTGTACAGCTCTTCTTTGGAGACTTGATTTTGACGTGCAATGTTGAGCTCTGTTTGATCGATCTCTGTGTCATCAATGCGAATACCATTGTCGCGAGCTTGTTGCAATTGGGTTTTCTCATTGATCAATTGATCAAGGGCCTGCTGCGTCAAAACTTGTGCGCTGGGTACGGCGACACCGGGCTGCAATTGCTTTTCTAAACGCAGCTTTAGATTTTTAACCTCGTTGTTGGTGATGGGCTCTGAATTCACAACGGCAACAATGTAGTCAACGGGACGTGATTTCAAATTGCTCTGGGCCTGCGCCAGGCCCGGTCCAATGAGCGCCCCTGCAAAGCTTGCGATCATGCCGATGGTCAATGGAAAAAATTTAGTCATATGTCGTGAATCTGGTGGTGGGCGCTAAATCTTCGCGGAGGTATTGGTAACGAGGGATATTGTCGCGCAATGTTTTCAAAGGACTAGAGCCAACACGGGCCAATCCCACAAATTCAAGCTGAAAAAGAATTCGACTGCGTGAGGTGCTTGTCGTGCTTTGAAGGCGCTCATAAACCACGCGACCTAGCCAGCAACCTGAGTCGTATTCAAACCCTAGCAAGGTGTCGACCATTTTGCGATCCTTCAAGCTGAAGTTCATGCGTCCAACGCTGTACCAGCGATCGGCGCCTAAGCCTTGGCCAGGACCCATGACCTGTTGGTTGCCCGTGGCCTCGTCATGCTTGGCAAAGGAAAAGTCACGCAAAGGCCATTGCCAGCCCACGTCAATTTGCTCGCTTTGATCGCGCGCCAAGCGGTAGGCGGTATTCAAAACACGGTACGGTGTCGGATTGAACCGGGTACTTAGCGTGGTCCGAGATGTGCGGTGGGTTTGTGCATCAAATTGCAAGCTTGAGTCGAAGGTCCAGCGGTTGTCCCAGCGGACACCCGCACCCAGCAAAATATCGCTGTAGCCAGAGGACACAGGCAATTCGCCTGGCAACCTGACCAATTGATCAGAGAATCGATAGCGCTGTGCAAATCCAAAGCGCGCCAGCTCTGCGCCCGTGTTGCTGTCAAATAACCGGCTGTTCACGCCCAAAGTCACCAAGTTGTTGTCTGCTAGGCGGTCTTGCCCCACATACGGATTTTCGGAGTAGATCGTGGTGAGGTTGAAGTCTGTTGCGCCACTGTCGTAACTGGGCAGTTGACTTTGATCTTTGTAAGGTGTTCTGACAAAAAAGGCCCGAGGCTCCAGAGTTTGTCTTAAGCCTCGACCCAAAATTGAAGCGTCTCGCTCATAGACAAGGCCCGTGTCCAAGCTGAAAGTCGGCAGCAAGCGGTTGGCTTCCAATTGACCGTTAGCAAGCGCTGAGTCCAACTGGTAGCGTGTGGCGTGAAGCTGTATTTTTGGAATCACAAAGCCCCATGGTTTGAGCCACGGCCGGCTGATTTGGGCGGCTGCAAAGCTGCGCTGACCATTGCGCAAAATAGAACTTGTGCCACCGGGTATTCGGCTGTAGTCTGCCTCAAAGCGGGTGGTGTCGGCCGTGACGCCCACATCAAAACCGCTGAGATCCCATGTGTTGTAGCGAGCCACTATTTGAGGCGATCGATCGTAAGGCGGCGTGATGGGTGAACTGATGTCTTGTAAAGTTTGAAATTTCAAAACCTGGGTCATCATGGAGAGATCACCTTGCGCCCAATGCAGACTACCAGAGGCAGGCAGCAGACGTTGTGACAGCGACAAGCCGGCCCGTGGGAAATCCCGCCAGTAGTTGTCGTCGCTGACGCGGTTCAAATTCAAATTCAAACCTAAGCGGCCTAAGGTGCTGCTGCCGGTTTCAATGCCGCCGGTATGCTGAGTCGAAAGACCCCAGCGAGATTGCTGGCGCAGGGTGTCGTTGGGCATCAGGTTGAAACGTGTCTGACCTTGGCTGTCAGGCTCTAGGTAGCGAAATTCAGAATCAAAAGCGACGCCGCGCTTGCTCATGAAAGTCGTTGTCAGTGTGGCATCGCGATTGGGCGCAATGTTCCAATAATAAGGCGAAGAAATCTCAACACCGCTGACGGTATCGATACCAACCAGTGGCGACAGCAAGCCCGACTGTCTGGTGCTATTGAGCGGAAAAGTGAGTGAGGGCGCAGCCAAGATCGGCACATCTTTGAAGCGAAGTTGCAAGTCCTTGGCTTGAATGGTGTCGTTTTCTTCATTCACTTGAAGGCTGGCCGCTTTGAGCACCCATTCAGGCAGCCAGCTAGGGCCTGGCAAGCGTGCGCAGGTGGTGTAGGTCGCATTGCGAATGATGGCGCGCTGCTGATCGATGAACTCAATTTCAGAAGCCTTGCCATGGCCGCCACCTTTGAGCAAGGTGTAGTCAGCTTGCGAAAATTTGCCTTGAAAGGCGTCCGCCTGCAAGATCAAGGAGCTGCCTTGAAATGTATTCCCATCTCGATTGATTTTGACACCGCCGGTGGCTTTCAAGGTGTCTTGAGACTGATCGTATTCAATGCGCTGGGCCTTCACAGTCAAGCCTTGTTTGCGCAGCAAAGCATCGCCTTCGATGACCATGTCCAGGTCGGGCCGGGCATCAATGCGCTTGCCCGAAATAAACAAGGGCGATTGCTTGCGCTCAACTTCAGAAATCTTTTCTTCTAGGTGAGTGCTGTTTCGAAGAATGACGCCAGGGATGGCGGCAGGCAGACTGAGCGCTGGAGGCCCTTTGGCGGGACCCGCAACTTGGCCCCAGACCGGCGCGAGCCCAAGTAACATACCAGCCAAAGGCAGGGCTTGTAGGTGCTTGAGCGTCTGAAATGAGGGGCGTGTCTTCAAAGGGCTATCGTCCAGGTTGACGGGTGTTTGTAGAATGGATTATCCATGAGTGCCGCCCAACATGACCCAAGAACGCGGCCCGGTGGCATGGCTTGACTTATACAACTGGAATGAGAACTTGAATTCTGATCAAATTTCGACGTCGAATGTGACTTGGGCCGAACCGCAGCGCCAATTGGCGTGCATTTCATGGCTAGAAGCTTTGGCGCAAACCCATGGCCTTGTGCTATCCAGTTTAAGAATTGCATCTGCCGATGCCAGCTTCAGGCGTTATTTGCGCGTTGACACGCAGGCGGGCGCCAGCCTGATTGTGATGGACGCACCGCCCGACAAAGAAAATTGTGAACCCTTTGTCAAAGTTGCCAAACTCATGCAGTCTGCAGGACTCAAAGCCCCCGAAGTTTTGGCATGGCACGAAGCACAAGGCTTCATGCTGCTCACAGATTTGGGCGACCAGACCATGATGTCCGCCATTGACGTCAAAAACCCGCAAGCCAATCATGCGCTTTACATGCAGGCTGTCGATGCCTTGATAGCGTGGCAGCTGTCTTCTAAAGCGGGTGTCTTGCCGCCCTACGATGAGGCTTTGCTGAACCGAGAGCTGAGCTTGTTTCCAGACTGGTACCTTGCGCAGCATCGTCAAATTGATGTTCAAGGCAAAATGAGGAACACGCTAGACAGCACCTTCAAAATGCTGGTGGCGCGCAATCTGGCCAGCCCTTCGGTGTTTGTCCATCGTGATTTCATGCCGCGCAATTTGATGATGCCCACGGGCAGTGATGTCGCTTTAGGCGTGTTGGATTTTCAAGATGCGGTGTATGGCCCTGTCACCTATGACGTGGCCAGTTTGATGCGCGATGCATTTCTGACTTGGGAAGAAGATTTTGTGCTCGATGTCACCATTCGCTATTGGGAAAAAGCGCGCAAGGCAGGTCTGCTCGACTTTGAAGATTGGCACCAAGATTTTGGTGTTTTCTACCGCGCCGTAGAGTGGATGGGCTTGCAGCGCCATCTGAAAGTGGCTGGCATTTTTGCGCGCCTGACTTTGCGCGATGGCAAAGAAAAATACTTGGCCGATGCACCCCGTTTCATAGCTTACATTCGCTCAACAGCTGCCCGCTATATTGAGCTCAGGCCCCTGCTTCGCTTGATCGAAGAAGTAGAAGGCAAAGACGGTGTGACGGGTTTTGCGTTTGGCCGTATGTAAGTGCTGAAAGTCAAACATTGATGTCAAACCTGCCACGCTTTCATTGCCCAACGGCGCTCATCCCAGGTGACGCCTTGAATCTGCCATCAGGCACTGCAAGGCATGTGCAAGTTCTGAGGCTTCAGCCCAACGACCAAATCACCCTTTTCAATGGTCAAGGCGGTGAGTTCAAAGCCGTGGTCACGCACATGGGCCGCAGTGATGTGTCGGTGCGCGTGGGTGAGCAAAACCACATTGAGCGTGAGTTGAACATGGGCGTCCATTTATGGTCTGGCATCACGGCCAATGAGCGCATGGACTGGTTGCTTGAAAAAGCCACTGAGTTGGGCGCCGCCACGCTGTTGCCCATCACGGCCGAGCGCAGTGTCTTGAAACTCAAGGGTGAACGCGCAGATAAAAAATTAGCCCATTGGCAAGCCATTGCGGTGGCCTCAAGTGAGCAGTGTGGTCGTAACCGAGTTTTGCAAGTGGCCACGCCGGTTAATCTTTCCCAGGCCATTGCGCAGTTATCAGGCGCACCCTCGCAAGCCGCAAGGTGGGTCTTGTCGTTGGCGCCCGGCACTCGATCGCTTCAAGACATGATACAAGCGCTCAAAACCGCCAAAGGCCAGGGTGAGGCCAAGCGGGACGAGGTTATTTTGCTTAGCGGGCCAGAAGGGGGTTTGAGTCCCACAGAGGAAGCGCAGGCCATTGCAGCAGGGTTTGTCCCTGTGAGCTTAGGCCATCGGGTTTTGCGTGCTGAAACAGCGCCTGTCGCCGTTTTGTCTGCACTGAGTTGTTGGGATTAGATACACTCCGGTGTATGAACCCCAATCTTTTTTTGTTGGCCTTGTGCCAAGGACTGTTTCTCACCAACAACGTCACCTTCATTGCAATCAATGGCCTTGTCGGCCTAAGCCTTGCGCCCGAGGGATGGATGGCCACGCTGCCGGTCATGGGTTATGTGGTGGGCGGCGCGTTGTCGACAGGCCTGGTGGCCAAGTCCCAATCCAAGTGGGGCCGCAGAGTTTCTTTTCAGCTGGGTTTGTTGGTGGGCTTGTTGTCGGCCATCCTGTGTGCCTATGCGGCGCACACTCACAATTTTGAGCTGTTGGTTTTGGCAACGGTGGTGGCCGGTTATTACAGCGCCAATGGCCAACTTTACCGATTTGCCGCCGCCGAATTGGCAGAAGCTTCCTTTCGAGAAAAGGCGGTTTCATGGGTCATGGCGGGTGGCTTGATTGGTGCCATCGTGGGCCCCAATTTGGCCTCTCAAAGCAAAGGCTGGTTTGAAACGCCTTTTATGGGCGCCTATGTGGCCCTCACAGCCGTAGCGGTGCTGGGCATGGTGCTGATGCACTTTGTGAAGTTTCCGCCTGTGGTTGAGAAAGTCAAAGGCAGCTCAGAAGGTCGCCCCTTGAGCGAGATCATGAAACAACCGGTTTTCATTGTGGCTGCAGCTGCAGCCGCGCTCAGTTATGGCGTGATGAATTTGTTGATGGCTGCAACACCCCTGGCCATGCAGGTGTGCGGCTATCCGTTCAGTGATGCCGCATTGGTTTTGGAGTGGCATGTCATTGGCATGTTTGCGCCTGGTTTTTTCACAGGTCACCTGATTAAGAAATTTGGCGTCCTGCAAATCATGGCGGTGGGCGTGCTGTTGAACTTTGTCTGCATTGGCATAGCGCTTTCTGGCACGGAGCTGCATCAATTTGTGTTGGCTTTGTTTGTCCTGGGTGTCGGTTGGAACTTTGTTTTCACAGGCAGCACCACGCTGGCCATGACAGCTTGGCGACCTGAAGAGAAAGACCGTGGTCAAGCGGCCATCAACTTCTGTGTCTTTGCCACCATGGCCGTTACCTCTTTTGCCTCTGGCGCACTGGTGACCACACAAGGCTGGACGTGGTTGAACTATGGCTCAGTGGTGCCTGTAGCACTCACGGCTCTGGCCTTGATGTGGCTGGTCTGGATTCGCAAAAACCAGACCGCTGCGTAAAAAAATCAGGGCAGCGATGCCATGACTTCAGCTACCGAGGCGGTGAGTTTTTTGGCATAAGGCACATGCAAAAATTCATTGGGGCCGTGCGCATTGCTTTTCGGGCCCAACACACCACACACCATCATTTGTGCTTTTGGAAAGCCTTGGCTCAACATGCTCATGAGAGGAATGGTGCCGCCCTGACCGATGTAGCCCACCGATGCACCAAAGTGCGATTGACTGGCACGTTGCAGTGCACTTTCAAACCACGGTGTGCTGCTCGGTGCGTTCCAACCGGTCGCGCCGCCGTTGGATTCAAAAGTCACTCGCGCTTGGTAAGGCGCGTTGTCTTCTAACACTGCTTTCATTTTGGCAACAGCGGATGCTGCATCGACCAAAGGCGGCAAGCGCAAGCTCAGTTTGAACGCCGTGTAAGGCCGCAGCACATTGCCTGCGTTTTCTAATGTGGGAAAACCTTCGGCACCGGTGACACTCAGTGTGGGTGTCCATGTGCGATTGAGCAAAGCCTGCAAAGGGTCGGTGGTGGTGGGCAATGCAAACATGGTGGAGCCGCCGCAATCGTAGTGCGCCCAAGGAAAACGTTTGTAAACCTCTTCACCCAAAATGCCCGCGGTGGCTTTGGCTTGTGCCAATCGATCGGCAGGCACTTCGCAGTGAAAGCTGTCAGGCAAAAGTCGACCCGACTTGCTGTCTTCTAAACGGTCTAGCACCTGGCGCATGATGCGAAAGCTGGAGGGTACCAAGCCTGATGCATCACCTGAGTGAATGCCTTCCGTCAAAATTTCAACCTTCAAAGTGCCACTGGCCATGCCGCGCAAACTGGTGGTAAGCCACAGCTGATCGTAGTTGCCTGCGCCACTGTCTAAGCAAATGACCAGGCCCACATCGCCCAGGCGCGGGCGCAGTGCATCGATGTAGGGCAACAGATCGTAGGAGCCCGACTCTTCACACGTTTCAATCAAGCCCACAATGCGGGGGTGTGGTGTATTTTGATTCTTCAAGGCCTGAACAGCAGCGATGCTGGCATAAGCGGCATAACCGTCGTCTGCACCGCCGCGGCCATAGAGCTTGCCGTTTTCGTATTTGGGCGTCCAGGGGCCTAAGTCATTTCGCCAGCCGCTGAACTCGGGTTGTTTGTCTAAGTGGCCATACATCAACACCGTTTGACCAGAGCCTTCAGACGCAGCACGCGTGGCGGGAACGTCAAAAAACAAAACAGGTGTGCGACCCGGCAAGCGCAAAATTTCCAATGTGAGACCGGCCACTTTTTGCGCTTCAATCCACTCGGCCGTTTGGCGCAGTACGGTGTCGAGGTAACCATTGGCTTCCCAGTTGCTGTCAAAGGACGGTGATTTGGCGGGAATTTCAATGTAGCTTGTAAGCTCTTTCAAAATGCTGCTGTCCCACGATTGGGTGACATCTCGCAAAGCTGTTTCAGCGTTCAAAAGGTGCGCAGGAAGTTCTTTGTGAATGGGTGCGTTCATGATGCTCTCCAAAAATTCAGTTTGATTTCAACCAAGACAAGCCGCGAGAAGTGCCACCCGAGGTGGTGTCTGCAGGAACGTACTCACAACCGATCCAACCTTGCCAGCCCCATTGTGCAGACAGTCGATCGATCAAGTCAAATAAATAAGGCCAATTCAATTCACCCGTGCCGGGTTCGTGACGAAGTGGCACATCGGCAATTTGAAGGTGGCCTACTTTGCCTGTGGGAAAGTAGCGCTCCAATTTGGTGGTGACATCGCCTTCCACAATTTGGCAGTGGAACAAATCCATTTGCACTTTCAAATTAGGCTCGTTCACTTGTGCCAATATTTCGTGAGCATGGTCTTGGCGGTTGACAAAAAACCCTGGAATACCGCGCAAGTTAATGGGCTCAAGCAAGACATCGAGGCCTTGAGCGCGCACTTCTTGGCACGCCCACTTTAAATTGGCTACCAAGGTGGCTTGGGCTTGATCGCGTGAAACACCAGCAGGCAACACTCCCGCCATCGAGTGAATGCGAGGACAGCCCAAAATTTCTGCATAGCGCATGGCGCGCTTGACGCCCGCTCTGTATTCGGCCTCGCGGCCCGGAGAGCAAGCTGTTCCGCGATCGCCCTTTTCCCAAGCGCTTAAGGTGCTTGCATCATCAATGCCGCCGGGGGGCATATTGAACAAAACCTGCTGAAGGCCGTTGCCTTTGAGACGAGCGGCCAATTCTTCGGCGGCATAAGCGTAAGGAAATAAATACTCAACGGCTTTGAAGCCATCTTTGGCCGCAGCTTCAAAGCGGTCTAAGAAATCCATGTCGGGGTACATCATGGAAAGATTGGCAGCGAATTGAGGCATGTTCAGCTTTCAAACAGAAAGAGTGGGTGCAATTTAAAAAGGTCGATGTGAGATGGGGCAATGCACTACCACGCAGCATGAAAATTCTGACGCAGCTCTTCGATGTGTGCATCCGATAAATTCTCAAGTGCTTGAGAACCTGCCATTTGTACAAGCTTAGCCGTCTCTTCCAATTCTTCCAGAGCGGCCATAGCGCTGCTCAAATCTTGATGCCAAACGTTGGGCCCAAGTTTGGACAACATCACAGCGCGAATCGGTGTGTCTAATTGGGCGTAGTGAAGAATGGCATCTGCCACTGCATCTGCCGCCATGGGGTCGCCAGGCCGGAAATAAGGGATCAAGGGCACGTGCCCCACTTTCATGACAAAGTAGGGCGTGATGGGCGGCAGAAGCTCGGGACCCTTTGAGCTCAAACTCAAAGAAACACAATGGGTGCTGTGGGTGTGAATCACACATTGAGCTGGCCAACTGCCCAGTGCATGGTCGGTGGCCTCGTAAATTTTACGGTGTAGCGCCATCGTTTTGCTGGCGCGTTTGCCACTCAACTGCTGGCCTTGCGCATCTAGCAAAGCCAAATCGGCAGGTTCTAAAAAGCCCAGACATGCGTCTGTGGGTGTGATCAAGAGGCCGTCTTCTAGTCGCACACTGATATTTCCTGCAGTGGCGTGCACATAGCCTCTGTCAAACAAGCTTTGACCCACGCGGCAAATTTCTTCGCGGGCCTGCGCTTCTGTGAGATGCAGCGTCTGATTTTGTCTGTTGCTCATGCGCATGTCTCCGACAAAAGCTTCAAGGCCTTGGTAAAAAAATCGGGCGTTCCAAAATTGCCGGACTTTAAAGTGAGGTGCCCTGCCGCATGTTGTGGCGCATAACACCAAGGCACACCCGGATCAATTTGTGGGCCAATTTGCATTTGCGAAATATTCAAAGCTTGAACGCAAGCCCCCGAAGTTTCTCCGCCCGCAATGACCCATTGCTTCACTCCCAATTGCAACAAGCCCACGCTGACTTGCGCCAAGGCAGACTCCATCCATTCACCCGCTTGCTCGCGCCCAAACTTGGCCTGCACTTGTTGCAATGTGTCGGCATCGGTGGTGGCATAAATGAGAACAGGTCCTTTGCCAAGCAAGGGCTGAGCCCAAGCCAAAGCTTGCGCCACTTGGGATTTGATCTGTGCAGGCACATCGTGGGAAGACCAGCTTAAGGGCTTGAACTGCCAGTTAGGCAAGCCCAAACTTTGGTAGTGCGCCACTTGCCCTTGCGTCGCAATAGAGCAACTGCCAGACACGATGGCCTGATGACCGGTGGCTTTGGGCAGCGCGGCTGCACTGGCCGATGCGTGCAAGTTCCAATTGGCAGGCAAGCCAATGGCCACGCCCGAGCCTGCAGTGACCAAGGGCATTTTTTTCAAGGCGGGTCCAAGCGTTTTTAAGTCTTCATTGCTGGTGGCATCGACAATGGCCACGCCCACGCCATCGGCTTGGAGTTGCTTTATTTTTTCACTGATGGCAGCACTGCCCTTGGCCATCACGGTGTGATCGATCAAGCCAACTTTCCGCTTGGTTTGGGCTTGCATCACGCGAACCAAATTGGCATCGGTCATGGGGGTGAGCGGATGGTTTTGCATGCCGCTTTCATTCAAGAGCACGGCCCCGGCAAACAAATAGCCTTTGAATACCGTTCGGCCGTTGTCTGGGAATGCCGGTGTGGCAATGGTGAATTGGCAATCAAGCGCCTCCATCAAGGCCTCTGTCACAGGACCGATGTTGCCCGCAGGGGTGCTGTCAAAGGTTGAGCAGTATTTGAAATAGATTTGTTCTGCGCCTTGCGCCTGAAGCCATTGAAGGGCTTCGAGAGATTGTGCAATGGCTTCCTTGGCGGGTAGGGTGCGAGATTTCAAAGCCACGACCACCGCGTCGACATCAGAAGACAGCGCAGCTTGCGGCACACCAAAAGTTTGCATCACCCGCATCCCGGAGCGAACCAAATTGTTGGCCAAGTCTGTAGCCCCCGTGAAGTCGTCCGCAATGCAACCCAATTTCATGTTGTCTCGCCTTTGATCGTTCGCTCAGTTCAAGCTGCAAATATTGGAATTTTGCGAGCCGTTTATTTGGCTTTAGGCAAGTCAATGCCTGGGAAAATTTTGATCACAGCGCTGTCATCTTCTTTGGCAAAACCAGCGGTGCTGGCTTGCATGAACATTTGATGCGCGGTGCTAGAAAGTGGCAGTGGAAATTTGCTGGCGCGCGCCATGTCCAACACCAGACCTAAGTCTTTGACAAAGATATCAACAGCAGACAAAGGCGTGTAGTCAGCAGCCAACACATGCGCCATGCGATTTTCAAACATCCAGCTGTTGCCTGCGCTGTTTGTAATGACTTCGTAAAGTGCATGGGGGTCAACGCCTTCGCGCAAACCCAAGGCCATGGCCTCTGCAGCCGCGGCAATGTGAACGCCTGCCAGCAGCTGGTTGATGATTTTGACTTTGCTGCCGGCGCCTGCGCTGTCGCCTAATTTGTAAACCTTGGCGGCCATGGCATTGAGAAAAGATTCTGCCTTGGCATAGGCCGCAGGCGTGCCAGCTGTCATCATGGTCATTTGACCTGAGGCTGCTTTGGCAGCGCCGCCAGAGATAGGCGCATCGATGTAGAGAAGACCTTTGTCGTTTAACTTTTTCTCAAGGCCGACTGAGAAGGCGGGCTCGACGGTAGAGCACATGACAAAGACGCTGCCAGGCTTAAGGTGGCTGGCGCAGCCAGATGTTGGCGTGCCATCTCCAAACAACACCGATTCGGTTTGTGCGGCATTGACCACCACAGATACCAAAATGTCAGACGTTGCAGCGATCGCTTCTAGGGAAGCGCAAGCGACCCCGCCTTCAACAGCAAATTTTTGCGCTACTTCTGCGCGAACATCGAAGACATTCACAACATGGCCGGCACGGCGCAATGATTGCGCCATGCCCATGCCCATGGCGCCTAAGCCAATGACACCGACAGACAAATTGGCGTTCATGCGATTATTCTCCTGCAACCGTGAGCATGATTTTGCCGATGTGCTGCGATGACTCCATCAATGCGTGAGCCTGCGCTGCATCTTTCAAATCGAAAACTTGGTAAATAACGGGCGCGACGTCGCCAGCCTCTAGCAAGGGCCACACTTGCGCATGCAATTCATTGGCAATTTGCGCTTTGTCTTGCGCACTGCGTGGACGCAAAGTGGAGCCTGTGAAAGTGAGGCGCTTGACCATGAGAGAGACCCAGTCGACTTCGACTTTGGAGGGCTGTAAAAAAGCAATTTGAAGCAAGCGGCCTTCGATGGCCAGGGCGCGCAAATTGCGCTGCATGTAGCTGCCGCCCACCATGTCCAAAATGGCATTCACACCGGCTTGATCGGTGAGTTTGAGCACTTCTTCGACAAAGTCTTGGGTCTTGTAATCGATGGCCGCATGTGCGCCCACTTTCAAGCAGGCGGCCACCTTGTCGGAATTGCCAACGGTGCAAAATACTTTGGCGCCAAAAGCATGGGCCAGTTGAATGGCGGTTAAGCCAATGCCAGAAGACCCGCCGTGAACCAAAATGCTTTCACCCGACTTCAATTTTCCGCGCTGAAAAACATTGGTCCAAACAGTGAAAAAGTTTTCAGGCAGCGCTGCAGCTTGCAGCATAGAGAAACCTTTGGGAATGGGCAGCGCTTGTCCCTCGGGCACAGTGACAAATTCTGCATACGCACCGCCGTTGGTGAGCGCACAAACCTTGTCGCCCAAACGCCACTTGCTAACGCCTTCTCCCAGTGCCACCACTTCACCCGAAACTTCTAAGCCCACAATGCTGGACGCGCCAGCAGGTGGCGGATAACGACCGCTGCGTTGCAAACAGTCAGGGCGATTGACCCCCGCATAGGCGACCTTGACCAAGACCTCACCGACTTTGGGTGTGGGTGTTGCACAGGTGCTGGGCGTTAAAACTTCAGGCCCTCCGCCGGTACCGTGGTCAACAAAATGCATGGTGCTTGGAATTGGCATGTAATTCTTTCTGCTGTGAGTGTGGTTGGTGAGCTATCGCTGCAATTTGAAGACAGCGGTACCCGCCATCAGGTTAGGCCATAACCTGACTTCTTGGCCTTCTTGCAAGCCAAAACTGTCGATGATTTTCAATTGATTTTGCAATGCCAACTGTTCGAAATCGGCGAAGGTGCCAACACGAATGTTGGGAGTGTCGTACCACTGGAAAGGCAGTCGTTTGGTGACCGGCATACTGCCTGTCAAAATGCTCAAGCGATTGGGCCAGTGTGCAAAATTAGGGAATGCCAAAATACCGTTGTGTCCCACGCGAACGGTTTCGCGCAACATCACCTCGGCATTGCGCAAATGTTGAAGCGTGTCAATTTGCAAAACCACATCAAAGGATTGGTCTGCAAACATATTGAGGCCTTCATCCAGATTCAATTGAATGACGTTGACGCCGCGTTTGACACAAGCTTGAATATTCCGATCGTCAATTTCAACGCCATACCCCGAGCAACCGCGATGCTTTTGCAAGTAATCAAGCAAGGCACCGTCGCCACAGCCTAAGTCTAAAACGCGCGAGCCTTTGGGTACCAAGCGCGCTATGGCTTGCAGGTTGACATGCTCGCTCATTTGGCACCTCTTGCTGGGTGGTCAATTGCCATGTTGTCAAAGTAAGAGCGCACCACATTCAGGTAGCGCTCGTCGTTCAACAAGAAGGCGTCATGGCCATGCGGCGCATCAATTTCTGCGTAGCTCACATCGCGTTTGTTGTCGAGCAAGGCGCGAACCATTTCGCGGCTTCGCTTAGGTGAGAAGCGCCAGTCGGTGGTAAAGCTGACCAGTAAAAATTGACAAGTGGCTTTGGCCAAAGCGCTTGTAAGATTGCCGCCCAGTGTGCGAGCTGGATCAAAATAATCCAAGGCCCGAGTAATCAGAAGGTAGGTGTTGGCATCAAAGTACTCACTGAACTTGTCGCCTTGATGGCGCAAGTAACTTTCGATTTGAAACTCGACGTCTTGTGTGGAGTAGCGATAGCCTGTGGCGTTGTGCGTGACGGCATCTCGCAGTTCACGGCCAAACTTTTCATTCATGACATCGTCGCTTAAATAAGTGATGTGGCCAATCATTCGCGCAATGCGCAGACCTCGCGCGGGCACGACCTTGTGCTTGTAAAAATGGCCACCATGAAAGTCAGGGTCGGTGACGATGGCGCGCCTCGCCACCTCATTGAAAGCGATGTTCTCGGCGGTGAGGTTGGGCGCACTTGCGACCACCACGGCATGGGCTACGCGTTGTGGATAGCGCAGTGTCCAAGAGAGCGCTTGCATGCCGCCCAAGCTGCCGCCCATGACCGCTGCCAAAGTTTGAATGCCCAAAGCATCGAGCAGTCTGGCTTGCGCGTCGACCCAGTCTTCTACGGTGACAACCGGAAAATCAGCGCCGTAAATTTCACCTGTGTCAGGGTGCGCATGCATGGGGCCGGTAGAGCCAAAACAGGAGCCCAGGTTGTTCACGCCAATGACAAAGAAACGGTTTGTATCGACAGATTTTCCAGGGCCAATCATGTTGTCCCACCAGCCTTCACTTTTGTCTTGGCCTTCGTAGACACCCGCGACATGGTGCGACGCATTCAACGCGTGGCAAATGAGAACCGCATTGGATTTGTCGGCGTTGAGCGTGCCGTAAGTCTCGAAGGCCAACTGATAGGCGCGGATAGAGGCGCCACTTTGCAAAGCAAGTGGTGCTTCAAAAAACATCGACTGAGACTTAGCGATCAATGGCATGAAGAGGTCAACCCCAAAAACGGTTCAGCGAATTATCGGTGCATTAAAGCTTGGCCGGCGCGTTGTGGTTGGCGATGGCTTTTGGGGGTGCTTCAACAGGTGCTTCATTTTTTTCAAGGCTTGCAGGGCCCCCCCACAAGGCCAAGCCACCAAGCACGGCAAAAACCACCGCAGATATTCTATGTATCCACTTGAGCGAAACTCTGCGCGTGATGACATCACCCAACCAAACCACAGGTGCATTGGCCAGCATCATGCCCAAGGTGGTGCCTGCCACCACCCAAAACCAGCTGTTGAATTGAGCGGCCAACATCACGGTGGCCACTTGTGTTTTGTCGCCCATTTCGGCAATGAAGAAGGCCACAACCGTCGTCGCAAAAATGCCAAATCGCGGACTTTTTTCTTGTTCCTCGTCATCCAGCTTGTCTGGAACCAAAATCCAAACGGCCATGGCTAAAAAGGAGCCGCCTAAAACCCAGCGCAAAGCATCTGGCCCAAGCTGAGTGGTCACCCAACTGCCTAGAGCGCCAGCCAAGCCGTGGTTAATGAGCGTGGCGACCAAAATGCCCCACACAATGGGCCAAGGTTTGCGAAAGCGAGCCGCTAAAACCAAGGACAAAAGTTGTGTTTTGTCGCCCATTTCGGCCAGGGCAACGATACCGGTAGAGACGAGAAATGCTTCCATGAGTCCATCATATAGACCGTGCAAGACCAAATTTGGCGCGTTTTTTGCTTGATTTTGGTGCGAGATGACCATGCATGGATTTTTTGCACCAAATTAATTCAAAAATAAGTAGAGATCGATATGGAAGCACTAAAACAGGGCGCGGATGCGCTCTTTATTTTGTTGGGCGGCATCATGGTGCTGGCCATGCACGCGGGATTTGCCTTTTTGGAGTTGGGCACCGTTCGCAAGAAAAATCAGGTCAATGCCCTGGTCAAAATCTTGGTCGACTTTTCAGTTTCGACGGTGGTTTATTTTGTCGTCGGTTACAGCGTCGCCTACGGTACTCACTTTTTTGTGGGCGCAGAGCAATTGGCTGCAAAAAATGGCTACGACTTGGTCAAATTCTTTTTTCTATTGACCTTTGCAGCCGCCATCCCTGCCATTGTTTCTGGGGGCATTGCTGAGCGTGCTAAGTTTTGGCCACAACTGATCGCCACGGCTTGCATTGTGGGTTTTGTGTATCCATTTTTTGAAGGCATTGTTTGGAACCAGCACTTTGGAGTGCAGGCTTGGATCAAGGCCACCACTGGCGAAGAGTTTCACGATTTTGCGGGTTCCGTGGTGGTTCATGCCATGGGTGGTTGGATCGCACTGCCTGCCGTGATCTTGTTAGGTGCACGCTACAACCGCTACAAAAAAGATGGCGCAGTGTCTGCGCATCCGCCTTCTAACATTCCTTTTTTGGCCTTGGGCGCATGGATTTTGATCGTGGGCTGGTTTGGTTTTAACGTCATGAGTGCTCAAACACTCGACAAAATTTCTGGTTTGGTGGCGGTCAATTCATTGATGGCCATGGTCGGTGGCACATTGGCCGCTTTGCTATTGGGCAGGAACGATCCAGGCTTTGTGCACAACGGGCCTTTGGCTGGGCTGGTTGCAGTGTGCGCGGGCTCTGATCTGATGCATCCCTTTGGCGCCCTGGCTGTGGGCGCCGTGGCAGGCGCACTGTTTGTGGTGATGTTTACCTTGACACAAAACAAATGGAAGATAGATGACGTTCTGGGTGTTTGGCCCTTGCACGGAATTTGCGGCGCTTGGGGCGGCATTGCAGCTGGTATTTTTGGCCTGCAATCGTTTGGTGGTTTGGGTGGCGTGAGTTTTCAGGCCCAACTTATTGGTACAACGCTCGGCGTGGCTTGGGCCCTGATTGGGGGTGTTTTGATTTACGGCATTTTGAAAATGACCATGGGTCTCAAAATGACGCCAGAAGAAGAATACGAGGGCGCGGACCTGACGGTTCACAAAATCAGTGCCGCCCCAGACCGCGAAGCCAGCTGGTAATTCATGAAAAACACGTCTAATCCCAAGTATTTAAAGGCCTTTCAGAGAATTTACTTGCCAAACACTTTGTTTTGTGGCCCATAATGGGTCAGCTCACGTCTTAAGGCGTGTGCTTTGTTCGCGGTGTACAGGTGTCAGTTTCGCTTCCTTCCGAGGTTTTTAGGTTTGTTGATGCGTTTTTGGGGCTCCATCGCTTTTGTTTTTGTGTTTAGAGGAGTCCCTTTCAATGGGCAAAAAACTATACGTCGGCAATCTGCCGTACTCGGTTCGTGACGGCGATTTAGAGCAGGCCTTCGGCCAGTTCGGTTCAGTAACCAGCGCCAAAGTCATGATGGAACGCGACACAGGTCGCTCAAAAGGCTTCGGCTTTGTGGAAATGGGTTCTGATGAAGAAGCCCAATCTGCAATCAACGGCATGAACGGTCAGCCTTTGGGCGGTCGCAGTGTTGTTGTCAACGAAGCACGTCCCATGGAAGAGCGTCCTCCCCGTTCCGGTGGCGGTGGCTTTGGTGGCGGCGGCGGTCGTCGTGAAGGCGGTGGCGGCGG
>Ga0208856_1000011_pt1 | contig 96350 bp, 77 predicted proteins | sample LakMenEpi13Jul12_FD_150690 | JGI IMG/M metagenome (GOLD analysis project Ga0208856, IMG submission 150690) | Freshwater microbial communities from Lake Mendota, WI - 13JUL2012 deep hole epilimnion (SPAdes) | ecosystem: Environmental > Aquatic > Freshwater > Lentic | place: Lake Mendota, Madison...
CCTTTTAGCGATGGGGTCTGGTTTGATTCCAAGCAGAAGATGTTCATGATGTGGTATCGATCTGCAACCGGTAGAACCTGCCTAGCATTATCTAAAGATGGGGTGGAATGGAAGCGTCCGGAACTTGATTTGGAGCCTACAAGTAATGTGGTGCTGAAGTCAAACCGTGATGCTGCGACCGTGGTGCTTGATCATCAGGCGGATGATGAAAAAGAACGGTTCAAGTTGTTTGAAGCCCGCACGAAAAAATCGCCCTACCATATTGCGTTACGGGTTTCTGCAGATGGAAAGAAATGGTCTGATGAGGTGAAAGTTTCGGGGCCTTCGTGGGATCGTTCCACAATCTTTTATAATCCGTTTCGCAGTTTGTGGGTTGCAAGCATTCGTGGGCATGATCATGTTGGGCAGGAGGGAGTGCATCGGCTTCGTTGTTATCGAGAGGCAAATAATGCACGGGATGTCCTTGGGTGGACGCAGCACACCGATTTGGTAGCCAAGGGTGATTATATTCCGGGCGATCTGCAACCTTGGGTTGCTGCAGATAAACTCGATCCCCGCAATCCTGATCCCCGATTCAAACATATTGAACCCCAGCTTTATAACTTAGATGTGTTTCCTTATGAAAGCTTGCTGGTGGGATTGTTCACTATCTGGCAGGGGCCCGATAATGAAACTTGCCATGCGTTGGGGATTCATAAACGAAACGAAGTGCTGGTGGGCTTTAGCAGGGATGGTTTTCATTGGGATCGCAGCAATCGCAATCGCTTTCTTGGTGTAAGTGAAGACCCGAAGGCTTGGAATGCGGGTAATGTGCAGTCGGTGGGTGGGGGTTGTCTGGTGGTTGGGGATAAGCTTTATTTTTATTGTTCCGGGCGCACGATGCAGCCTGCAGATTCGGGTGCGACTGGTCTTGCAACCATGCGAAGGGATGGCTTTGCCTCGATGGATGCTGGCGATGTTCAGGGTTCGCTTACCACCAAGCTGTTGAAGTTTTCAGGAGCGAATCTTTTTGTGAACCTTGAATCGCAAAGGGGTGGGCTTCAGGTTGAAGTAATGGATGAGCAGGGAAAAGTAATTGAAGAGTTTAGCAGAGATAAATGTCTGCCCTTGGTGGGGGATAGTGCGAAGGTGATGGTTCGTTGGCGTGGTGGAAAGGATTTATCTAGCTTGGTTGGGAAACCAGTGCGCTTGCGCTTTTATTTGACGAATGGATCGCTTTATTCTTTTTGGGTTGGTGATGCAAAGGGTGCGAGCAATGGTTATGTGGGCGCAGGTGGCCCGGGATTTGTAAACAACCAGGATAAGTAGGGTTTTGGGAACATAAGTTTTTGCAATCAAAAGGTGTATCAAATGAAAAAGTCTAGTTTGCTTAGTGTTGTAATGATGATTGTTTTTGGAGGTTTTGTATTTCTTTTTCAAGAGGTTGCAGGTCAAGGTCCTATGGGTTTTAGTGTGGGGTTAAAGAAAGACCGGCTAGAAATTTCGTTTGCTACGAAGAAGGTTGCAGATTTTGTCTTTGCAGACCCTAAGATTTTAAGGCCTTACTTTTCTAATCTGCTTTTGCCATCGGGTTTCAAGGTAACCCGCAATCATCCACCGATTGCAGCAACGGATGCTATCGACCATGACACCATGCACCCTGGAATCTGGCTGGCATTTGGAGATATTAGTGGCACAGACTTTTGGAGAAATAAGGGCCGTATTGAACATCTTAAATTTGTTGAAGAACCGAAGGCTGGGATGGATCTAATTGTTTTTGCAACGGAAAGCAGGCTTCTAACCGAGGCTGGAAAAGAAATCTGCAAAATGCGTAATAACATTCAGATGCGAGCAAGGCCTTCAGGTTATTTGTTAGTTTGGGATGCAATTTTGAAAAGTGATGATGCAGATTTTTCGTTTGGAGACCAAGAGGAAATGGGATTTGGAGCTAGGGTTGCAACCACTTTGACGGAAAAGGCGAGCGGTGTCATCACCTCAAGTGTAGGTTTGAAAAGCGCAAAGGCCACCTGGGGTAAAGCTGCATCTTGGTGCGATTATTCTAGTACCAAGGAAAGCAAGGAAGGCATCACCCTGATGGCTTCGCCTTTGAATTTCCGTGAGTCCTGGTGGCATAACAGGGATTATGGCGTTTTTGTAGCCAACCCTTTTGGCAGATCTGCAATGAAGCAGGGGGCCAAAAGCCTGCATACTGTCAAAAAAGGTGAGTCTTTTAGAATCGTGTTTGGAGCGATGCTTCACGAGGGCGTGGGCTATGATGCTGCAAAGGAATTCAAATATTTTTCAGAAAATATAAAGTGACCATTCAAGGCTATAACAATTTACAACAAATGCTATAATAACTTTGAATAACCTATTCGTTGTGTATCAAGTAAAGAAAACTAATGATTTATGAAAACTTATCTATATTTATTTCTAATCATCTTGGCGATTACTCCAAAACTGAATGCCGAGAATACGCCCGATTTTTCCAAGGCGGGAAGGCCCTTCCTGGAAAAGTATTGCATTAGTTGTCATGGTGGTGCAAAGCCCAAGGGTGAGCTTTCATTGGAGCCTTTCCGTGATGTTGGTTCGATGGTGAGCCAACGGAAAATTTGGGAGTCCCTTATAAAGCAGGTCGCCTCCGGAGAAATGCCCCCAAAGGGTAAAGATAGGGCCCGCCCCACCGTTACAGAGGTTGAAGACTTTAATAAACTGGTCAAATCCATTTTTGACTATAGCGACCGAAATGCAAAACCAGATTCAGGCCGCGTCACCATGCGAAGGTTAAACCGTATTGAATATCGCAATACCATACGCGACCTGATGGGGGTTGACTTTGACCCAACCGAGGATTTCCCCTCGGATGATATTGGCCATGGGTTCGATAACATCGGGGATGTTCTTACGCTTTCCCCCGTGCTTATGGAGCGTTATCTAGCGGCTGCAGACACCATCGTGGGCAGGGCAATTACTCCGAATCCGCCACCAATTCCTAAAAGGCATCTTTCTGCAATTTACACTGAACCTGCCTCTGGGGAGGTTGCGAAAAAAGTGATAGAGAATGGCCTGCGAAGGATGATTACAGATGGCAAGGAGGTTATAGAATTGGGGCCTTTGAATGTTCCGTATGTTTGGGACAATGAAGGTGAATATATATTTCGCACCCGGGTCTTTGGTCAAAATGGTAATGGCGGCCCCGTGAAAGTTTCAATTCTGGTTCATGGTAAGGATCTTACTGAATCTTCCTCTGATGCAGAGCTAGCGCAATTAAGTGGTATTGTAATGAAGCCTTCCCGTATTTTGAAAACATTTTCAGTTAAGGCAGGCGATAAGAAAAATGCAGAGATCCTTGAAGTTAAAGTCCCTGCAATACCCGGCAGGCACCGAATGATGATCGCCCTTGAAAAACCGTTGCAGGGTCAGCCCCCGGGAAAACTTTATGTCGAATATTTTGCCTTGGATGGCCCACTCGATACCAGGCCGGTAAGTCAGGCCCTCCTGCTGGCTTGTAATTCAAAAGCAACGGTGGAGGAACAGACACGGGAAGTTCTTTCACGATTTTTATTACGTGCTTATCGAAGAACTCCATCACCTGATGAGATGGCCCGGGTAATAAGGATGGCGAATTCGTTTGTTGCTGCAGGGGAAAAATGGGAGAGGGCTATTCAGGTTACAATGCAGGCGGTGTTGTGCTCGCCAAAATTTCTTTTCCGCGTGGAATCTGATGATTTTCCCACGAGTGCAGAAATCAGGCCTATTGATGAGTTTCATCTTGCATCCCGCCTTTCTTATTTCCTTTGGAGCACCATGCCTGATGATCTCCTCCTTGATCTTGCTTCAAAAAAACAGTTGTCGAAAAACTTGGATGGACAGGTTAAAAGAATGTTGGCGGATCCACGCGCATCCTCACTAAGCAAAAATTTTGCAATGCAATGGCTACAGATCAAGCGAATTGAATTCATCTCACCAGATGGAAAGCTATTCCCCACTTTTAATGACAATCTCCGCAATTCCATGATCAAAGAAACTGAGCTCTTTGTTGATTCCATCTTTCGTGAAGACCGGAGTATCATCGAGCTTATTGATGCCAGTTACACTTTCCTTAACGAACCGTTGGCAAAACATTACGGCATATCAGATACCAACGGGAACCAGGTAGGACAGAAACCCGCCAAGCTAGGTGGCAAACCAATCAAGGGTAATGAGTTTATAAAAGTGATGCTTCAGGATGGGATTCGTGGTGGTTTACTCACTCAGGCTAGCATTCTTACGGTAACATCAAATCCAACCCGTACTTCGCCTGTAAAACGGGGCGTATGGGTTCTGGAGCAAATTCTGGGGAATCCCCCTCCCCCTCCTCCACCCAATATTCCAGAATTACCTGAAAAAGAGACCGATGCTTCTGCTTTGTCTCTGCGCCAGCGCATGGAGGTGCATCGTCGTAATCCCGCATGTGCAAACTGTCATGCGAAAATGGACCCAATTGGGTTTGCAATGGAAAATTTCAATGCTGTTGGAATGTTTCGAACCAAGGATGGAAACTTTGAGATTGATGGCGTGGGCGAGTTTCCTGATGGAACGAAGTTCACGGGGCCTAAGGAATTAAAGTCGATAATATTGCAGCGAAAAGAAGAATTTGCACGATGTTTGACTGAAAAACTCCTTGTATTTGCCACAGGAAGAGGGCTGCAATATTACGACCGGCCAACTGTAGAGCGAATTGTAAAAGCTCTTCCAGCAGGCGAGTATAAATTTTCAACTTTAGTTGCCGAAATTGTTAATAGTGATGCGTTCAAGAAGCGAAGGGCGCCAGATAAAGAAATTGATCCAGCGCAGGTAAAATCTAGTGAAAGGAAAGTGCCATGAATATTCGACCCAGACCGATCTCCCGACGGGCAGCTTTGCAGGGCACTGGAGTTTTTATGGCCTTACCCTGGCTTGAAGCCATGGGCCCTTTGACTGCGTGGGCTGAAAATTCCAATCCTAAGTTTGTGGCCCCCAATCGCATGGCATTCTTATATACCCCCAATGGCAAAAACATGGCTGATTGGACACCGAAAACTGAGGGAAACAATTTTGAACTCACTCCCATCCTTGAACCATTAGCCGCCGTTAAACACAAAATCATGGTGCTGACCGGGCTTACAGCCGATGGTGCCAGAGCGCATGGCGATGGTGGTGGTGATCATGCCCGGGCTCTTTCTGCTTTCCTCACGGGTGCTCATCCCAAAAAAACCGATGGTAACGATATTCGAAACGGTGTATCCATCGATCAAGTGGCTGCTTCGAGACTAGGCGACAAGACCCGCCTGTCTTCCCTCGAAATTGGTACTGAACCCGGTGCAATGGCTGGTAATTGTGATTCAGGTTATAGTTGTGTTTATTCTTCGACGATGTCATGGCGTTCTTCAACCCAGCCGTTACCCAAGCAGGTTAATCCAAAGCTGGTATTCGAAAGGTTGTTTGCCTCTTCAAATGATCCGTTGAAGGCCAGTCGTGATGCAATTCAGAAAAGCATCCTTGATTTTGTTCGAGATGATTCCAAGTCACTTGCCAATAAGCTTGGGGTCAATGATGTTCGTAAACTTGATGAATATTTTTCATCAATCAGAGACATCGAATTAAGGATTGAAAGGGCACAAAAGCTTCCCCCGGTAAAGACTCCTGACTATGCCATTCCCGCAGGCATTCCTGCAAACTACGAGGAGCACCTGCGCCTTATGTGCGACTTGCTGGCGCTTTCTTTTCAATCTGATGTCACTCGCATTGCAACTTTTGTGCTTGCCAACGAAGCAAGCAACAAACCTTATCCCTTTCTTCAGGTTCCAGAGGGTCATCATGATCTTTCGCATCATGGCGGTGATGCATCCAAACAGGCCAAGCTCAAGCAAATCAATATTTTTCATACCAAGCAACTTGCCTACCTGTTGAACAAACTTGAATCCATTCAGGAAGGCGATGGAACTCTTCTTGATCACTCCATGATTGCATATGGCAGCGGGATTCATGATGGCAACGCACACAACCACGAAGATCTGCCAATTATTCTGGCTGGTGGAGGATGTGGGACACTAAGCCAAGGCAGACATATCAGACTTAAAAAGGAAACACCCCTAAGCAACCTTTGGGTTTCCATGCTTAATCGAATGGATGTTTCTGTTGAAAAACTTGGGGATAGTTCGGGCGCTCTTTCAGAACTTTTTGACCCCAATGCCAAGCCCACTGCAAAGCCTCAGCCTAAGGTTGTTGTCAAACCCAAACCCATCATGTGCAAGCCGGGCGAGCTTCTTGTTGATGATGACTTTGAATCAGGAAAGTTTGGTAAGGCGTGGTTTCGTATCACAGGGAAATTTGATGCGACTAGTGGCCAACTGAAATGTGCAGAACTTCCTTCTGACAATCACCACTCAGAACTTTCCACCGGTTCTACCGGCCCTCTTCAATCCCAAAATTTTGTAATCCAGTTCTCCTTTAAACTTGATGGGGCAAAAATGCTCGCTATTGGTCTGGAAAACCCAAAGGGCCATGTCGCAAGGGCCATCGCCTCGCCAAATGGCTTTGAAATCATGAAATGGAGTGGCAAGAAAGACCAGCAAAAATTAACGCTTGATGACAATCAATGGCATCATGCTCTTGTCGAAATTCATGGTTCGGAAATGGTTGCTCAAGTAGATAATAATCCGCCCCTTTACTTTGAGGACGAAACTCTCAAGACCGAGAAACCAAGGCTCGTTTTGATTAATTATGGGCAGTTTGCATGGTTTGATGATGTGAAGGTTTGGAAGGGTGAAGCTTCAGAAACTTGGCCCGAAAGACGCAAACAATTAAAAAAATAAAAAATATATCGCATCATGTTTCCTTAATTGTAGAAACACCCTTTGCAATTTCTTTGCCTCTTTACGGCTCAAATCGGTTTGCCCCGTTGGATGTTGGCGAGATATTTGCCTAATGCTGGGAAGTCTTCCGCCTTGGTTTTAAACCAATCGATTGCGTCTTCGAAGATTTTCTTTTCTTGTTCAATTGTTACATGGCCCATGAGAACTTTAGTTCGCAGGAATACGAAATAAGTGTCGATGGTATCGCAGGCACAGTAGTCGTTGATTTCCTGTAATTTGCCCGCCTTATGCATGGGGTATACATCATGCCCGGTGATGCCCATTTTTCCGGGCAGCCCTAGCCTGCGTGCCAGTAGGTTTAAGCCGCCTTCTAATTTGCAGGCACCTTGGTTGGATAGAACATCTTGTAAATCGATGTACGGTGAGCGGTATCTGCTGCGCTTGTCGCTTGCGAAATAACTGGTTGCAGAGATTCCCTGATCGTAGGCTGCGAGTTCCAAGAGCGGGAGGTCGAACCCTCTGCCATTGAAGCTAACCAGGTTGGCACGCTTGTAGGTTTCAATGCCCAGCCAAAATAGCTTGACCATTTCGCTGGTGCGATATTGGGGCGTATCCAGGCAATTGAGCCCGATGGGCATGAAATTTTTGTCTACGGTAAGAGTGCAGATAGCGACGGGTTTTTGAAAAGTGAATGGAAGAAAATCCGACCCAGAAAAGCTTTTCGCCTTCGCCTCGGCTTGTGCCCTTTCGATTGCTGCATCGGGCGAAAGGTTTTCGGATGGGTATTTTACCGTTGCAACTAACTCACCATCGGGGATGCTTTCGGTATCGAACACAATATACGCAACTGCATCTTTAGGGCTGGCCGCCTGCTGAGTGACTTCTTTTTTGATATCGTTTGCAATTTGTGTCGAGTGATCCATGTTTTCTTTCTGCTAATAAAGTAAGATATTCCCATGATCACCTGCATTGTTGCAAAGGTCAAGCTTGGCGCATTCTTTTATTGATTTCAAAGGTGTACCTACGGTATGGAACGCAGCACCGTATTTTCCAAATGCAGAAAGTATCGCTACACGCTTTGGCGCCAATGGGATTTTACCAACCCCAGTTATGCAATGTTTATCGGCCTTAACCCCTCTACCGCGGATGAAGTTCAAAACGATCCAACCGTTGCGCGATGCATTGATTATTCGATGCGTTGGGGTTTTGGCGCCCTTTGCATGATGAATATCTTTTCCTTTCGGGCGACCCTTCCTACTGTAATGAAGGCGCAGCCCAATCCCGTAGGCAAAGATAACAATCGCTGGCTCGTTGAAATCGCAAGGGATGCCTCGGTAATAGTTGCAGCTTGGGGAACTCATGGCAGCCATCTAAATCGCCATCAAGAAGTGATTGCTTTGCTTGGTGATAAATTGCATTGTTTGAAGGAGACGAAGGATGGCTTTCCTAGTCATCCTCTTTATTTGAAGAAGTCTCTTTCGCCTGTGCCATACATTGGAGTTAAGACATGTTGATCGTGCAGGTTGGCGATTTTGGAACCGATGGCGATGCTCATTACCGTATTCATGCTCCCGCAAGGTTCATGGGTTTGATTGCTGGAGTGGTTTGCGTTGATGTTCATTTTCATCATCATTTGCTACCCATGCTTGCAGAGAAGGCCGATGTGCTTGTACTGCAGTTCTTCTCAGATTGGGATCTGATTCCGCTTTTAAGTATGCGTAAAAAGCTTGGCAAAATAACCATCTTTGAAGCCAACGATTTCTTCTTCGATCTTCAACCTTGGAACCCGATTGCAAGAAGTTGGCAGGATCCAGAAATTCAAGAACTATACATGCAACTCCTGCGCCTTTCTGATGGGGTGCAAACCAGCACGGCTTATCTTGCTGAACAATGGCGAAGTATGGGAGCTAGCAAGGTGGAAGTTTTTCCGAACCAACTGGTTCACCTTCGGGCTTTACCTAAAATTGTTGAAAGGCCCTTCACCGTTGGTTGGGCTGGTTCCCCCGGTCACTTTGCAGATCTCTACCATGTTGCACCCTATTTGCAAAATTGGCTCAATGCCCACCCGGATACTCATCTTGCAATCATGACCAATGAACTTGCAATGGAGTTCTTCCATCTTGATCCCTCGCGCTTTCATTTCAGACCCTTTGGATCCATCGAATCCTACCTTGATTTCCTTGGCTCTATTGATGTTGGCATCGCTCCCCTTCTTCCCACGCAGTACAACAAGGGCAGATCGGATGTCAAGTTCTTGGAATATGCATCTTGTGGCGTTGCAGGTATTTATCAAAACCTTGAGCCTTATCGCAATATTGTCAAGGATGGCGAAACGGGACTGTTCTTCAACACCCCTGAAGAATTGATCAACCAGTTGGATCGCCTTTATCAAGATACAAAACTTCGTTTGCAAATTCGTGATCAAGCTTATGACTTTGCTAGCAAGCAAAGAAGGATGGAGGATCATATTGGCGATAGGGTTGAGTGGTACAAAACCTTTGATAAAAAGAATTCTGTTTCTGAGGGTGTTGATGATCAAATATTAATTTCATTGGAAGGCGCAGGGGAAAAGCAAGCTGGGTATTTCCAGCTTCGTGCAGGAGTTGTTGAGAAGCAGTTTCTTGAAGCATCTGCAAAAACATCTGCCAACGAACAGGGCGAGTCGTTGAAAAATCTGACCCAGCAGCAGCCCGCATATTCTTTCGGATGGTTGAAACTGGGCGAGTGCCTGAATGGTTTAAGGCAGCCCGGCGATGCAATTAAGGCGCTGGAAAAAACGCTCGAGTTGATGCCTTATAGCGGCAGGGCTAAGATCGAAATCGCCCGTAGTTATTTTTTATTGGAAGATCGTGATAAGGCGGTGGCTCTGCTTAAGCAGGTATGCCTTTCTGAAACATCTTTTCTGCCTGCGTGGAAGTATTTGTTGCGCTTACTTGCAATTCAAAAAGCGGGTGATGGCATTGGTTGGTGTAAAAAAGCTGATGCAGGATTTCCCAGTTGTTATTCGTTGTCATTGATCGGACTTGATAATTATTCGCCTGAGGAAAAGCCTGTAGCCTTGCTTGAGATTCTTAGCAGGGTGGGTTCAACTTTTTCCATTATGGAGCATCCTTATGCAAGGGATGTACTTTCTAGGGCTGTTTTTGGAATCGTCGCGCTTCCCCTGCAGGATAAATCTGCAGTGATAGCCTTGCTGCAAAAGGCGCATGAGGTTTTCCCCGAATCCACAAGGATCGTTGCAGAACTGGGCAAAGTGCTTTATTCCACGGGAAAAGGGGTCGAAGCCCAGAAATATTTTGACTTCGCTTGTTCCCAAAAACTTGCCTCGGATCTGTGCCAGCAGGAATATCCAACCAAGGAAATTCCCTACCTATGGCAGTTTTCGCAATTCATTCGCCAAGTGCTTGCCCAATGATTCCCGGAGGCTTCTTTCTTTATTTTCCAGCTAATCACTCCCTTCGGCGCCATTCAGCGGGTATAACTACTCTTGGTTCCATTGTTGAATAAGGAAATTGTATTCATGACCGAGATTAATCCTGCCCCCGCTAAATCAAACAAGTTTGCCCTTTTGATGGTTTTTCTTGTTGTCTTCATCGACCTTCTTGGCTTTGGCATTGTTCTGCCCTTGCTTCCCATTTATGGCGATCAATATGTGGCACGGGTTCTTCCAGAAGGCTCTTCCAGTATTTTTCATGGCATCATCCTTGGCTTGCTGATGTCTTCTTTTTCCATGATGCAATTTCTCTTTGCTCCTGCATGGGGAAGGTACTCGGACTTCATAGGAAGAAAACCCATTCTTCTTCTGGGCCTTCTTGGTTCCATTATTTTCTATACTCTCTTTGGCTATGCCTCCACCCTGCCTGCGGAATCCGCACACCTTGCTCTTTTCCTTTTATTTGCAGCACGCATTGGCGCTGGTATTTGCGGGGCAACTATTGGCACAGCTCAAGCTGTTATTGCAGATTGCACCTCTAAGGAAAACCGCAGCAGGGGTATGGCATTAATTGGCGCAGCTTTTGGTATTGGTTTTACTTTTGGCCCCTTGGTGGGCTTCGGTGCTCTCACATTTTTCCCTGATCAAGCAGGAGCTACGGGTTATATTTCTGCAGGCCTATCACTTTTTGCTTTTATCCTTGGTCTGGTGAAGATGCCCGAAACTAGAGTCCTAGGCGGCCATAGTGCAAATCGAAAGATCTTCGATGTTTCAGCTTTTAAGAGTGTCCTTTCTAACCCTTCACTTGGCCCCATTATTTTTGTCTTCTTCCTGGCAACTATTGGCTTTGGAGCTTTTGAATCCACCCTGGCGATGATCAACCAAGATGTTCTTAAGTTTGGTAAGACTTCAAACTTTCTTCTCTTTGCTTATGTTGGCCTTACGCTCAGCCTTGCAAATGGGCTTTACCGCCCGCTTTCGCGTAAATTCTCCGTCTATTTCTTCCTTACCTTGGGCATTCTGCTCATGGGCACGGGCGTTGCAAGCCTGGCTGGTATCACCTATATTTCCCGCAATAATCTCCTCGCTGATTTCCTTCTTCCACTCATGATGGTAAGCCTTACTATTTCAGTTGTTGGATTTGCCTTTCTTACCCCTAGTGCCCAGGCACTTGTTTCGCAACGCGCAGACCCCGAACGACAAGGTGAAATCCTAGGCGTTAATCAATCCTGCTCTTCTCTTGCTCGCATCTTCGGCCCAATCTTTGGGCTAACGCTTTATAAGATCGATAGCATGGCGCCCTTCCTTTTCGCTGGGGTGCTTGTGCTTGCAATGCTTCCCCTTGTTTCTCGTATCCGAAATTTCAAAGAAGCTTGATCACTACCTTCAAGGCTTACCCTTTCTTGTATAACTCTCGATCTTGAATTAAAGATGTGTTAGATTAACTAACCTGCCTTTGAATCTTATTTTCTTTTTGGGATGAAACCATCATGCGAAGCTCTTTTCTGCTTTTATTGACATTCTTTTTTATATCCTCAAGTGTTTCAATTGCAGGGGATGCTGTCCTCAAGGCCGATAACAAATTACGCATCATTGTTTTTGGTGCCCACCCCGATGATGCAGAATACAAAGCAGGCGGCACCGCTGCGAAGTGGGCTAAACTTGGTCATCATGTGAAACTTGTTTCAGTCACCAACGGAGATATCGGGCATTGGAAAATGGCGGGTGGCCCTCTAGCGCTTAGGCGAAAAGCTGAAGTTAAAGCTGCTGCCAAGGTTCTTGGTGTTACTTCTGAAGTTTTGGATATTCACGATGGAGAACTATTACCCACGCTTGAAAACCGCAAAACCATCACCAGGCTTATTCGAGAATGGAACGCGGATATTGTAATTGCACACCGCCCTTGGGATTATCATCCCGACCATCGCTATGTTGGCGTTTTGGTACAGGATGCTGCATTCATGGTTACTGTGCCTTTCTTCTGTCCGGATGTGGCCCCTATTAAGAAGAACCCGGTATTCCTTTATTCAAGCGATGGATTTCAGAAACCTTATCCCTTTGTCCCTGATGTTGCTGTTTCTGTGGACGATGTCTTTGATATTAAGCTTGCGGCAATTCATGAACTTCCATCACAGGCTTATGAGGGCGGAGCCAATGGTAGTGAAGAGCAAGTGCGTGCTATTTCTCCTGAATCTAACCCTGTTGCAAGGAAGGCTTGGCTTAAAGAAAATTGGTCGCGAAGGCAAAGCGCAGAGGCCAGTAGGCATCGTGAGTTATTAGTTCGATTGTATGGCGAAGAGGCAGGCCGTGCTGTGAAATATGCCGAGACGTTTGAACTGTGTGAGTATGGCTCACGTCCAAACCGGGATGAGCTTAAGAGGCTCTTTCCCTTCTTTGATAAATAATGTTAAAAGTCGATTCGTCTGTGAGTGGTTTAACCGGTCAATAATACTGCTTTATTAAGATTTGGAGTAGAATAAATTAGCATCTTTTTAATAGATAAATTAAGCTTTATCATCAGTTTAAATGTTGATTTTAAGAGTATCCTACCTATGAAAAGAAAAGCTTTCACCCTTATTGAGCTTTTGGTTGTTATTGCAATCATTGCAATTCTTATTGGGTTATTGTTGCCTGCAGTGCAAAAAGTTCGTGAAGCTGCAGCAAGGTTGAGTTGCACCAACAATGAAAAACAAATGGGATTGGCTTTGCATGCCTATCTTTCTTCGGCGGGTACATTTCCACCAGGGACCATGGCGAAAACCCGATTTTCCTATGTCTGGGATTTAAACACCACGGGAGGGTATGAATGGCCCTATTTTATTCATTACCTGATGCCCTTTATTGAGCAAGACAACTTTCATAAAGCACTTAATGGAAATAACTTTGATTTTCCTAACCCTTGGGATAAACCTGCAAACTGGCCTGCTGCTGCCAAAGATAAACCCATCAAATCTCTGATTTGCTCCAGTGATGGTGTGGGCACAGGCCTTAAAAATGCAATTTCTGGCGGTTCCTTGAAGCTTCCCTGCAGCAACTATCTTGGCTTTTTCTCTGGCCTTAATGATGGTGAAAATGTCAACAAAACTTTTGGAACCCAGCAGGGTTTATTTCGCATGGGCATTGGGACTAAAATTACTGAGATTCAGGATGGAACCAGTAACACGATGGCAGTTTCCGAATATCTAACGGGCATCAACGATTCCGATTCTAGGGGATATTTTTTTACCAACCGCGCAGGTTCGCAGTTTTTATACACCACACTTTTACCCAATTCCACCAGCCCGGATAATATTTACGCGTTTCATCCCGATTTCTGCCCACCTGACAATAGTCATAACAAACCTTCTATGAATTTGCCCTGCATAGGCGGTGATAATGATGCCAACTACGCCAGCCCGCGAAGTCGTCATACCGGCGGGGTCAATGCTCTTTTCTGTGATGGCTCTGTTCGATTTGTCAAAAACGCTATTGATATCACTATTTGGCGAAGGCTCGGGGCAATTGCTGATGGTAATCCGCCTGGTGATTTTTAAAGATGAGGGATTTATGGTATTTTTAATCAAGCTTATGTTTTTTTCTGCCCTCCTTTTTATCTCAGGGTGTGGTGGAGAAGTTGGGATTATCAAGCACCCCTTAAATGGAAACGTCTCGTTGGATGGCAACCCTTTAGAGCGGGGTACTATTTTTTTTGATCCATTGCCCGGCATAAAGGGAGATCCCGCAACGGGTGCCATTTTGAATGGGGCTTACAAAGTGGAACTTTCTGTGGGGGAGTATCTGGTGAAAATCAATGGCTCAAAAAAGACAGGCAATAAAATGCAAAAGGCGATGGCGCCCAAAGGTGAAATGATCGATGAAGAAGTGGAGGCTGTTGGAGCCGCTTATAATTCAAAATCGAACTTAAAGCAGTCTGTAGTGGTTGGTGATAATAAGGGTGATTTTGCAGTAAAATCAAAATAAACTAGCGTCCACTAGCAACATTAAGTAGGATTTAGACTGATTTTCCCCGCAGGCGAATTGTGGTCCCAGTTATGAAAAAACAAGCATTCACCCTTATTGAGCTTCTGGTTGTTATTGCAATCATTGCAATTTTAATTGGGTTGTTGCTGCCCGCGGTGCAAAAAGTTAGAGAGGCCGCAACCCGCACCCAATGTGTTAATAATCTTAAAAATCTTGCGCTGGCCTGTCATTCTCACGTGGATACTATGAAAAAGTTCCCCATTGATGATGATGGTGGTGGTCGTAATCCTCCCTCTTTTAAGCCTTTGACTTTCTATACCAGTTTGCTGCCTTACATCGAGCAAAAAGATAATCCCCCGCTGACCCCAAAGCCCATCAAGCTTTTTTTATGCCCTGCAAGAAGGGGTGTGGATGTCGGGCCGAAAAATGATTTCGGCACTTCCCATCATTGCCATTGGTTTGGTAATCCGGGTTGGTACACCATCCTTGGTGGGCCTTACCTACAATCTGGCGGAACTCCTCCCGACCATGATCCTCCCAATTTCGAAAAAATCACCGATGGAACTTCCAACACCCTCTTGATGGCGCACAAAGGTGTTGCAAGAAAGTATTATTCCGGGGGTAGTCCCGCAGCGTATGGCCAAACCGGAATTGATATATCCTGGGCTTCGGGTGATCACTGGGAGCATAAGCGAAACCCCGATTTTCTGGTTCCTGAAGATTATGATGTTCCTAACATGCAGTATTATTTCTCTTCGCCACACTCTGGTTCGATGCCGTGTTCCTTTGCAGATGGTTCTATCAAGGGAGTACGCTATGGCATGAATGCCAACCAGCTTCGAAGGCTTTGGACTTATAACGATGGGGTCACTTTGCCAGGCGATCTGGAAACTAATTAATATTACTTGAGGCTTCTTCTTATGCGAATCGCATTCTTCCTTGTGCTGTTTCTTTTCGTTGCTGGTTGCGAATCGAAGAAATTGCCCCCAGATGAACCAAATCTTCCGACCGTGGGTTCACCACCTCCCCCTCCGGGCAGTATGATGGATAAAAAAGGTGGCGATTACTCTAAAGGGATTAACGCCAAGCAATAATGGTAGATGCATTAAATCAAGTGAATAAGGTTTTCAATCATGCAGGTATTTTGCAGTCCACTTCGTTATGTACAGGGTATTTCAGCCAGTATTCAATTAGCCCAGCAGATGGATGCGGTTGGGATGAAACCCCCAGTCTTGCTTGTAGCTAGCAAGTCTGCCCGTTCGCAGGCGGAAAAATCTTGGCAGGAAAGTATGAAGCAGATGGGATGGGAGTTTGCCATCCTTGATTTTACGGGCGAATGTACACCCAAAGAAATTGATTCTGTTGTTGCCAAGGCGAAAACTCTTGGGGTTAAAAGTTTGGTGGGCGCAGGGGGTGGAAAAGTTCTTGATACTGCCCGCGCTGCTGCAAATATATGCAATATTTCAATCGCGCTTGCACCCAGCATCGCTTCCACCGATGCCCCCACCAGTGCACTTTCGGTCGTTTACGATGAACAAGGCAAAGTTCTTGAGTATCGCATATTTAAGCGTAATCCAGATCTTGTACTTGTTGATTTAAGCCTCATCGCTCAGGCGCCTGTGCGCTTTCTTGCAGCAGGCATTGGCGATGCTCTTTCAACTTACTTCGAATCCGATGCCTGCAGATTGTCGAGAAAGCCAAATATGCGGGGTGGCTTAAGCACGCAAGCTGCCTTTGCTCTTGCCCGGTTTTGTTTTGATTCAATCATTGCGGATGGTGCAGATGCCTGTGTTGCAGTCGCAAATAAAATCGTTTCTCCCGCCCTTGAACGCATTGTCGAGGCAAACACCTTGCTTTCAGGCTTAGGTTTTGAGTCTTCAGGCCTTGCTGCGGCACATGCCATTCATAACGGTTTGACCATGATTCCCTCAACGCATGATTTTTTACATGGCGAAAAAGTTACCATAGGGGTATTGACCCAACTGGCACTCGAAGGCAAGCCTAGGCCATTTTTTCAAGATATCGTTCGGTTTCTTAAATCAGTGAATCTTCCCACCCGCCTGAAAGACCTTGGTATTGATGCTAACGATTTAAATGCAATCAACATCATCGCAAAAAGGGCGGTCCAGCCGGGTGAAACCATTCATAATGAGCCATTCCCTGTTACTGCATCCATGGTTGCAGATGCTCTCCGAGCTGCAGATGCGCTTTCTGCCCAAGTTTAAAATGCAAGTTTCCAGAAGCTAGCCCACTTGAATGGGTTGGGTTATGCGAATTTTTGAGTGAAAAAGTTTCTCAAATAAGTCATTTTTATACTTTTATCTTTCACGAAATCTACTTAAAATAAAAACTCATCTCTATCTTTTCTTTTTATTAAAGTAGGAGTCTTGTCATGGTTAAAAGTGCAAGGATCATTCGGGGTTTTACCCTGATAGAATTGCTAGTCGTGATTGCGATCATCGCCATTCTTATTGGGTTGTTGCTGCCCGCGGTGCAGAAGGTGCGTGAAGCCGCGGCTCGGGCAACTTGCAGCAATAATATTAAACAATGGTCGCTTGCAATCCATAATTATCATGCGACTTATGGAACTTTTATGCCCGCAAGTTATGCTAACCCCCATCGAATATCATGGCCTATTTTCCTTTGGCCTTATGTAGAGATGGAAAACGCTGCCAAGAAGTACGATTTTAATAGGGGTTTCTGGGAAACTAATAATATCATTCCCAACACCCATACCGGGATATGTTCTACTACATCTAAGGTTTATTTTTGTGGATCGAATCGTCCGGATGCCAAATGGCAGGGTGACCAATATTGGCGGGCGCGTGGAAGTTATGTTCTTAACTGGGGCCCGGTAAGAATGCCTGCTGTGCTGCCTTTGTCAGGGGGGAATTCGCCTTGGGGTTTTACCGATGGTGTGACCCGGGCATCCCCAAGAATTTCAAAGCTTGACTCATTCACTGATGGAACCTCCAACACCTTGGCGTTTTCCGAGGTGCTAATGCACGATAACGATGCTGCCGCAGATTTTCGTGGCGATATGATCAATGATGATAATCAATGTGGAAGGTTTATGACGATTGACACCCCAAACAGCGGAGTTGATGAAATGACGGGGTGGTGTGTCAACGATGCTGCGAATAAATTGCCGTGTATTAACAGTGGAAATGGAAAAATCGCAGCACGCAGTAAGCATACAGGTGGCGTGAACTCTAGTTTTTGTGATGGATCCATCCGCTTTATTTCTAATTCCATCCCCCTAGTGACCTGGCGGGCTATCAGTACCATGAATGGCGCTGAAGTGTTCGATCCCAATTACTAACCTTGAAGTGATCATGAATAAACTATTGTTCTCTTTCGTATTTATTTCTTTTTTAGCATCGGCCTGCAGCAGTGGCCCTGTTAACTATCCTGTTGCTGGAGAAGTGATCCTTGATGGGAAACCTGTCGGGAATAAGGATGATGCAGTTATTCGTTTTGAAACCACCGATAAAAAGGGTAACACTGCAGAAAGCTTTGTTGTTGAAGGAAAGTATTTGGTGAAATTGACGGAGGGTAATTACAAGGTATCGCTGACTTGGAGTAAGAAGACAGGGGAAATATTGAAGAGTAAAATAGCAGGCCCGGGTCAGGAATCCGAAGAGATTATCCAGATGATTCCTGCCAAGTTTGCTGCTGAGAGTACTTTAAAAGTGGATATTACCCCTAAGAATCTGCGCCATGATTTCGATCTTAAGAGCAAATGATGGCTCCGGAAAAAGAGTGTTATAACACCCTCGCAGAAGGGGTGATTAATCAAACTCGGGAAGTCATAGAAACTTTTGGGGCTAGACCTCCTGCAAGTATTGGTGAACGCAATGCAATGCTTCATATTGCAGAGGGCTTGAAGCCTTTTGCTGATGAACCTGTAAAGCTCGAAGAATTTAAAGTTGCGCCTACAGCTTTTTTTCGAATGCAGATGGTGGGGGGTATTTTTGGCCTGCTTGCAGTAGCAATTTATTGGGTTTCTCCTCCTCTTGCGCTGAGTATTTCTTTGCTGCCTATTTTGGTGCAATACTTTCAGCTCTTGCGTTATCGTCTTTTTCTCGATCCCTTTTTCTCAAAATCCACCAGTCTGAATCTCTCTGCAACACTCAAGCCAGAGGGGGCGATCAAGAATCGTATCATCTTGAATGCGCATCCTGATGCTGCGTACGAATGGCGTTACAATTATCATTTCAATAAAAGATTTTCGCTGATGGTGGCTTTCATGCTTATCGGGATGTTTTTCGCACCCTTGATATGTGGCTTAGGATGGTGGTTTGAACATATTGGTAACGAAGAGTTACAGCGTTATTGTGGGTTGGGGTTGCTCCTATTTCTGCCCGGATCATTGCTGGCATTATTTTTCAATAATTTGAAAGTTGTAGCTCCCGGCGCCAATGATAACCTTTCGGGCGTCTTCATTCACACCACGATTTTTAAAATGCTTGCACAAGAGAAAAGGCTGGCTAATACCGAGGTGATGGTGGTTCTTACTGGGTGTGAGGAAGCGGGGTTACGGGGTGCAAAAGTTTGGGCCAAGCTGCATAAGGAAGAGTTTGGTGGCCCTGAAACCATGGTGCTTACTCTGGATACCATTCGCGATCTTGACCATATGAAAGTTTATGCATGGGATATGAATGGCACCGTATCGCATGATAGGGAATGCTGCAAGTTAGTTCAGGAAGCGGGGAAGGGCGCAGGGCTTGATCTGCCCCTTGGCACCATCTTTCTTGGTTCTTCAGATGCTGCAGCTTTCACTCAGCAGGGGTATCGTTGTGCTGCGTTGGCAGCGATGGATCCCGCGCCTGCCTACTACTATCACACTAGGCACGATGATTGGCGCATCATGGATAAACATTGCATCGCCCATGCGCTTGAAATTGTATATCGCACTATAAAGATGTCTGATATAAAGTAATAAGCCTTTATTTAGTGTGTGTTGCATAGATAAAGAATATGTTTGAGCATATCCCGAACAGAAATCATTGCGATGGGTTTGCCATCCTTTAATACAGGTAGATGTCTGTATCCGCCATTATCCATTTTGTGAAGAACAAAGGCCAGCCTATCGGTGGTTCGAACCGTTTCAGGTTCTTCGGTCATGTAGTCGGAAATGGGTTTCTCTGCATAATCAGTTGGGTCATCAAGGACATGGTTAAGCATGTCTCTTTCGCTAAAGATTCCGAGCATTTTATTTTGATCATCAACAACAAGAAGTGCGCCAATGTTTTGATCGATCATGATATCGAGGGCTTTGGAAACAGGAGTAGAGGCATGAAGGATCACTGCGGGTGGTGGCTTTACAACGCCTACCGGATCTTCCATAAGGCTTCGTTCAACCCGATCATGAGCCACGGGGACATCGAAAGAAGAAAGGTCGAGCTTGCAGTTGCTGCAAGAATCGATGCCTGGATAATTTCGTTTGTTGCAATGGGGGCAAATCATGGTTTATTCCACAGGGAAGGAGTCGGGGCCTTCAAGGTCTAGTTTGGGTATTTCTGGGTTCGGAGTATTGGTGCCACGGTAAAAAGATTCATGATGGCAAATTCTTGTAACAGCTCTAAAAACCCCAATACATTCAGGGAAATCAGGGTTTTCAAGGGTTGCGAGCATCTGGGCTGCAAAGGGGCTTTCACAAGTCTCATCATGAATCGCAGGTGCGGTTGATGCAGTATGGTTAGGCTGCACAAGGCTGACCGAGGCGTTCTGGAATTTGATTCCTTGCCTACTCTGTGCGCCGTAAACCATAGGCTTGCCATGCTCCAGGTAAACAAGATGCTCTGGCCGATCGTGCTGGGTTGCAAGATTATCGAATACCAGATCGTTGTAGACTTTGCAGTTCTGAAGGATTTCAACAAAAGCAAAACCCTTGTGTTCAGAAGCCCGTTGTAAGATGGTGCCCAGATGATCGACATCAACATCAAGTGATCGTGCGACGAAGGTAGCGCCCGCTGCTAGTGCGAGTGCGCAAGGGTGCCAGGGGTTATCGGAGGAACCTTCGGGGCATGTTGCGGTGAGGGTGCCTGGTCTGGTGGTAGCGCTTTCCTGCCCACGGGATAGACCACGGATTTCATTGTTGATGAAAAGAACTTTGATATCAACATTGCGTCTGCAGGCATGCAAGAGGTGTTGGGTTGCTGCGCCAAACCCTTCTCCATCGCCTAAAACAATCCAAACCGTTAGGTTGGGCTGGGCAAGTTTAAGCCCCATTCCCGCAGAAACTGCACCACCATGCAGCCCACGAAATCCGTAGGTGCTAAGGTAGTTTGGCATTCGCGATGCGCAACCTATGCCTGAAAGAAAAACTTGTTCCTCTCTAAGTAGTGGCATGTCTGCGAGCATTTTTTTGATTTGTGCGAGGATTGCGAAATCGCCACACCCCGGGCACCATCGCACCTCTTGTTCCGAGGCAAAATCAGTGGGTTGATTTTGGGTGATCATGAAGATTCTCCCCGAGCGAATTGAACGATGGCTTGTTCCACTTGGGAGATGACAAAGTTTAGCCCATCCTGCCTAGTGAAGCTGATGCCATTGAATTCAAATTTTTCTTTAAGTAAAGCAAAGAGCCTGCCTGAGTTTAATTCTGCGACGATAACTTTAGGATAGGAGTTAAGAACCATCTGCATATTTTTCGGAAGTGGATTGAGAAAGCGGAGGTGTGCGAAGGCTACGCTGATGCCGTTTTTTCTTGCCAATGCGGTAGCTGCTTCGAGAACATTTTTAGTCCCGCCCCATCCCAGTAGAAGAATCTGCGCATCGTTGTCGCCAGAAACAGGAAGAGGCCCAAGAAATTCTGCAATTCTTTGCATGCGCGCAGCACGATGGCGGTTCATAGCAAGGTGATCTAGCGGAAGAAAACTAACCTGAGGACTATTTAACTTGCGTTCGTTACCACCCAAGCGATGCTCTTTACCCGGGGTGCCCGGGGTGATCCATGGCCTTGCAAGATGATCATCGCATTCGTAAGGGCCGGAGGAGGAATCCGAGGCGAAGTGTGGGAATTCAAAATCGGGAAGCGATTCGGGTTCGGGTATAAGCCAAGATTCACTGGCCCGCGAATTCAAAAGATCATGAAGGATGCAAACCGGTGCGAGAAAGCGCATTGCAACTTTGGCAGCAAGTAGGGTTAACGCAAAACAATCCGATGGGGAATCGGGTGCCAGCACGACAAGAGGGGCTTCCCCATTTCTTCCCATCAATGCCATGCCTAGATCGGATTGTGCGACTCGCTGGGGTAATCCGGTCGAAATTCCTGCGCGTTGGTATTCAAGCAGCAATAGTGGAAGCTCTGCTGCAGACGCCAGGCTTACAACTTCTGATTGATGCGGAAACCCGATGCCTGAAACTGCGGTGCATCCCAGGCCCCCGCCATACGAAACGCCAATTGCGATGGAAGCAGCAGCGTGTTCATCATCAGCAAGAATGAAGGAAAACCCATCGCCAGTATTCTTGGCAGCGAGGGAGCTGATTTCATGAGAGGGCGGCCTAGAGGTTGATGCGAGCAAAACGGGTCTGTTGGTTTTTAAAGCAACATGTTTGAGAGCAAGAAGCGAGGCATCGTTGCCCGAGATCATGCGACACATCCGCCCTTTTTTACTCAGAGATTCTACGGGGTGGTAGGCGGGAACTTGGGGAAAGACATTTGCAGTTTCAGAATAGATGAACCCTGCCTTGAACGCTTTTTGCGAAGCATCGAGAATCGAAGGGTTCACCGAAAACTTTTGTTTCAACCAGCGCAATACGGGGTCGATTGGAATGGAGTAATACCACAGAAGCATACCTAGTGCGAAGAGGTTTCTGCAACGATCAACTTCGCGGTAGGAAAGGAGCGCACCTTTTTCGCCTGCCCTAGTCAGGTTGATTGCATGGTTCGTAAGTTGTGCCATGGGTACCGAGATGGTACGATGGAAAAGCTGGTTCTTTCCTGCGAGTGGATTTTCGAGGTAACCTGCACAGGCAAGCTCATCAGGTCCAAATGAATCCGAGTTGGCGAGCAGAATGCCATCTTTTTCAAGACTGCTTTCGTGCAACTTTAAACCTGCCGGGTTCATCGCAAGGAGGAAACTGGTGCGGTCATCGATCGGCTCATGGTAGGGCGCAAAGGCCAGGGAACTTGTATAAACGCCTGCAAGGGTGTTGGCATGAGCACGAATTTCAGCAGGGTATTCTGGTACCGAATAAAGATGATACCCGCGCGAGCCTGCTGCCAAGGCAAACAAGTGCGATAACATTGCTATGCCATCATGCGCATCGCCTGTCATTCGGAGCGCATGGGCAGGAGCTAAAGGCAACGAAGGTGCACCAAGATCTGGTTTACCTGGGTTGACAACTTTTTCTTCCATGCGATTCGCTTGCCTTTATTGAAATTCAATTATCGTTTAAAATCATGCCCCTTCCGCGCAAGGCGGGTACTGAGTCGGATCGGGGGGCAGATTAAATACCGCGGTGGGAAAATGCCCAGCGAGGTAATGCACGATTCTTTTAACCGATAAGATGCCCATCGGTTTATTCTGGTTATCTAGCACGGGCAGATGCCTGTAGTTACCTTCCTGCATTTTACGAATTGCAGAACTGATGGAGTCGGTGGGCGAAACCACCTCAGGGCTGGGAGTCATTACTTGTTGAATGGGGGAGTCTAAAGGAAGCCTGCGGGCAAGTACTCTGCGGATGAGATCTCGTTCGGTAAAGAGGCCCAGCAAATGATCTTTTCTGCAAATAAGAACGCAGCCTATTTTTTTTTCGCGCATTAAACAAATAGCTTGCGAGACCGTGGCTTCAGGCAATAAGCGATAATCTTCCGTAGGCTTAAGCCTGATTACGCTTTCGACTTTTAAATTTCGGGCAAGTTCCATGCAGCAGTCCAAAAAAGGTTGGTCTGAAACAGCACATTAAAAAGGTCTGATCCCCAAAAAAAAATCGTTCATCAATCCAAATTTACTAGAATCTCTGTTAAAATTAGGTAAGTTAATTCTAGACCTTAAAAGAATGTAAGTTACCTTACCTCTATATTATTGAAAATTGGTCAATTGTTAATTTGATGAATCAACATTATTGAACAAGACCGCTTTATAAAACAGGATTTATGTCATGCACTCTCCCTCCCAGTATGATTCAGTTCTTCCAACCACCAGAACCTTGGCACTAATCGATGAATCCGCTCTCCTTGCTGCCGCAAGGGCTTGCAATCGTAGTCTTGACTGGCTTGCAATTCGCAAATTCCTCATCGATGATTCCATGGGAAGGTTTGGTGAAGCCGCTGTTTATGTCGGCCTTCCTCCTTCTAGCCATGCTGAATATCAGGAACAACGCTCTAAAAAACTTCGCTTTTGCCATTGGCTCAAAACCCATGGATTCATGGTGATGACCCGGGATGGTGCGCCTACCGGCGATGGGTATTACAAGGCTAGCATCAACCTGATGATGGCGGTGGATGGAATGGAACTTTGTGGTGAATTTAAACCCCAGGTTTTGATGATAGTCACCGCAGATCCTGATTTTGGCCACCTTGCTTTGACACTGCGTAAAAAAGGAGTTCGCGTTGAACTAGCTGCAATCGAGCAAAATGTCAGCAGCGATCTTAAGGGGTCGGTCAATCATGTGATCGATTTACGCCCGTTATTTAACAAATTCGAAAATCTTAGAAATGAAGGTTCAGGGTCAGGGCCTACCAATGGTAATGCCCCTGGCACTTTGCCTTCGGGCAGATATATTCCTGATGTTGAGGATGAACTTGAAGATCTCGGCCCTGCCGATCATCAGGGTTATTCATAACCTATACTATTGAGAATAGAGCTTTATTTTTTCTCAATCATGCGCTAATTGGTTTAGGGTTTTACGATTTGAAAGGTAAATGAATCATGGCAAATGCAAATGTAATTAACTTGACGACTGAAAATTGGGAAGCTGAAGTTGTAAACAGCAAAGTTCCTGTTTTGGTTGATTTTTGGGCTGCTTGGTGCGGTCCTTGTAGAGCTCTTGGGCCCACAATCGATAAAATTGCTGATCAGTTTGCTGGTAAAGCCAAGGTGGGTAAGCTTAATACCGATGAAAGCCAAGAAATCGCAATTCGATATGGAATCAACTCCATTCCTGCAATTCTTGTTTTCATGGGTGGTGCAGATCCGGTTGATCGCACCGTTGGCGTTCGCCCTGAAGCTGAATTCGTTAAAATGTTGAATAAGCAGTTGGGCCTTTAGCAACCCTGCTTAGTAATACTTGAAAAGCTTAATAATCTCGGGCCTTGCAAACAATGTATTGCGAGGCCCTTGTGTATTTTTATTGTCTTAGTGCCTCTTTTCTGATTACATTTTCTAGTGCAATAACTTAAACTATTGTAGTTTCAATGATTCGGTTTTTTCCTTCCTTTGTTTCAACTAGGGGCATTCTCCCATGCTGCGCTTTCTTTCTATCGCACTACTTTTGCTTTGTTTTTCGAATGCTAACGCACAGCCCTTTCCTTTCCAAAAAGGTGATCATGTCAGCATTTTGGGCAACACCCTTGCTGAGCGCATGCAGCATCATGGTTGGATGGAAACTTTGATTCATTCTCGGCTACCCGGGCATGAACTTTCTTTCCGTAACCTCGGGTTTTCAGGAGATGAACTTACTTTAAGATTAAGATCTTCAGGGTTTGGCTCTCCCGAAGATTGGCTCAAGCAGACTAATGCAAATGTGGTCTTTGCTTTTTTCGGTTACAACGAATCCTTTGCGGGCGAAGAAGGCCTTCCCAAGTTTGAAAAAGACCTCGATTCTTTTCTTAAAGAAACCCTTTCTAAAAAGTACGATGGTAAAAACAACCCACGCATCGTTCTCTTCTCTCCCATCGCTCACGAAAATATCAAAGATCCAAACCTCCCCGATGGAATTGCAAATAACAAGCGCATCGATCTTTACACTAAAGCCATGGCAAAGGTTGCTGCAGCCAACAAGGTTTTCTTTGTTGATTTATTCACCACGACTCTCAATCTTTATTCTGTCTCAGAAAAACCCCTCACGATCAATGGTATTCATCTGAACGAGTTTGGTGATAAGTTGGTTGCTCAGATCATTGAGAAGCAACTCTTTCAGAATGATGTTCAAAAAAACCCAATCTTTTTGGATAAACTGCGCGCTTCGGTGCTTGAGAAGGATTTTCATTGGTTCAATCGCTATCGCACGGTAGATGGGTATTCCATTTATGGTGGGCGTGCCGATCTTCGCTTCGTTGCAGGCCAGACCAATAGGGTGGTGATGGCAAGGGAAATGCAAATCCTTGACGAGATCACTGCTAATCGTGATAAGAAAATCAGTGCTGCTGCCAACGGCAAAGTTCTGCCCAATGATGATTCCAACACTGCGCCCTTCCTTGAAGTTGTCACCAACAAGCCCGGCCCTCTTCCCGGAGGCAAGCATATTTTCCTCGATGGCAAAGATGCTATTTCCAAGATGACGATTGGCAAAGGCCTGAAGGTCGAACTCTTCGCATCTGAAAAAGAATTTCCGGATCTTGCAAAGCCCGTGCAGATGGCTTTTGATCCTAAGGGGCGCCTTTGGGTTGCGGTAATGCCCTCTTATCCCCATTGGAAACCCAAAGAAGAAATGAATGATAAAATCCTTATTTTCGAAGATACCGATGGCGATGGCAAAGCTGACAAATGCAAAGTCTTTGCAGACAGGCTTCATGTTCCTACAGGCCTTGAATTCTGGAACGGTGGCCTTCTTGTTGGCCATCAACCCGATCTCTTGTTCCTTAAAGATACCGATGGCGATGATGTTGCTGATGTTCGTGAACGCGTTTTGCATGGTATCGATTCTGCCGATACTCATCATGCATTAAGCAGCTTTGCCTATGAACCAGGTGGCGGGCTTTATTTCCAAGAAGGAACCTTCCATCATACCCAGGTTGAAAGCCCTTACGGCCCACCCCGTAGATGCGCCAACGCAGGCGTTTTTCGCTACGACCCACGCAGACAACTTTTCGATGTCTATGCCTCTTATGGTTTTGCCAATCCCCATGGTCATGCCTTTGATCGCTGGGCTAGGCAGATTGTTACCGATGGTACGGGTGCTGTTCCCTATGATGGTGCTCTCTTTTCAGGCAAACTTAATTTCCCCTCTAAGCATGGTCAGGCCCCTACTGTTTACAAACAGCGCACTAGGCCTTGCCCCGCCACAGAGTTTCTTACTAGTAATCACTTCCCTGAAGAATTTCAAAACAACTACATTGTTCCCAATGTGATTGGTTATCAGGGCATCATGCGATACAAGATCGAAGAAGATGGTGGAAGTTTCAAGGGCACCGAACTTGAACCCATTCTTTCTTCCTCGGATCCTTCCTTCAGGCCTTCGGATATCGAAACCGGACCTGATGGCGCTCTTTGGTTTCTTGATTGGCAGAACCCAATCATCGGCCACATGCAGCATAATCTTCGCGACCCTAGCAGAGATAGAAACCATGGTCGCATTTACCGTGTCACCTACGAAGGAAGGCCTCTATCTAAACCAGCAGCGATTCATAATGAACCGATTCCAAAACTCCTCGAACTTTTGAAATCCAAGGAAGATCGAGTTAGGCATCGCACTAGGTTAGAGCTTGATACTCGCAAATCTGCAGAAGTTGTTGCAGAGCTTGCGAAGTGGATTGCAAAGCTTGATAAAACCGATCCCGATTTTGAACATCAAATGATGGAAGCTCTTTGGATTCATCAAAGGCACAATATTGTGAATGAAGCCTTGTTGCAAAGAATGCTTAGTTCAACCGAGCCCAATGCAAGAGCTTGTGCAACTCGGGTGCTTTTGCAATGGCGCGATCGCATCTCCGACCCACTTGAAAAATTCAAGATGATGGCGGGTGATGAGCATGGGCGGGTTCGCATGGAAGCCATTCGTGCTGCAAGTTATTTTGATGTTCCCGAAGCGATGGAAGTTGTTTTTATCGCTATGGATAAGCCCAGTGATATTTACATTGATTATGTCAGAACTGAAACCCTCAAGATGCTTGATCCTATTTGGAAAGATGCCATTGCAAAGGGTAAGGATGTAAAAATCAAGAGTGAAGCGGGCGCCCGCTTTTTGCTTCGCAGCCTTCCTGTCGAAAAACTCATCACCATGGAAAAGACGAAGCCCGTCTGCATGGAATTGATATCGAGACCCAATGTTCGCGATGAAGTCAGACGCGAAGCTTTGCGCACCCTCGCTTCGCTAGAAGCCAAGCCCGAGGTTAGGATTCTTCTCGATGCTTTTGTGGCTGTTGATGCAAAATCTGATCAAACCGATTCTTCCGTATTGTTTGACATGGTCAGGCTTCTAGGCGGAAGAAGTGCAAGCGAGTTGGGTTCGGTTAGGGGTGACCTCGAAAAACTAGCCACCGCTGCCAAAACCCCGCTGCTTCGTCAGGTAGGGTTTGTTGCACTTGTCAACATTGATCAATCTATCGAAAATACTTGGGGCCTTGCTTCGAAGTCGATCGCTTCTTTAAGAGATCTTCTTGCAGCAATTCCTCTTATTCCCGACCCTAATCTGAAAGCGCTATTTTATTCCAAGGTTGAACCGCTTTTGACATCTCTACCCGCCAACCTTGCTACCAAAGCAGGGAAGGCGGGCATGGGCCGTTTTGTTCGCATCGAACTTCCGGGCAAACAACGCACCCTTACCCTTGCAGAAGTTGAAGTCATCAGCGATGGCATCAACCTTGCAAGAAAAGGCAAAGCTACCCAGTCATCTACTTCTAACGGGGGCGATGCTTCCAAAGCAATCGATGGTAACAAAAGCCCTACTTTTGCGGATGGGGGCCAAACCCATTCTGCAGAGGGTACAGATAACCCTTGGTGGGAACTTGATCTCGGCTCTGAAGCAGTGATTGAATCCATCATCATTTATAATCGTGCTGATGGTGCCCTCGGATCCAGATTGAATAACTTCACCGTTAAGGTGCTTGATAAAGATAAAAAAGAAGTCTTTAGCAAGGTCAACAATCCTACTCCTGCAGTCAAGGTTGCATTCGAAATGTCGGGAGTTGATCCTGCAACACTGGTGCGCAAATCTGCGATGCTTGCGTTGGTTTCAATTCGTGGTGAAGAAACCAAAACTTTCAACACGCTATCGAAATATGTTAAAGAAGGAGTGGATCGCAACTCTGCGATCAATGCAATGCAGCGCATTCCCCGTAATGCTTGGGTCAAGGAAGAAGCTGCGCCCTTGGTCAATGCGCTTTTGGAAAGTATTCGCAAGGTGCCCGCCACCGAACGATCCCAGCAATCTGTTCTCGATTCCATCGAGTTCACCGAATCCCTCGCATCGTTGCTGCCTGATGATCAAGCACGCAAAGTTAGAGCAGAGCTAGGCGAGTTGGGCGTGCGTGTTATTCGATTGGGTACGCTTTTAGAACGCATGGCTTACGATAAAGAAACTTTAGTGGTCAAGGCAGGCAAGCCTGTTGAGATCATTCTTGAAAACTCCGATCTCATGCCTCATAACTTTGTGATTCTTACTCCAGGCAGCTTGACTGAAATCGGTATGCAATCCGAGAATGATGCAAACAAGCCTGAATTCCAAGCTAGGCAGTTTGTTCCTAACTCGAACAAAGTGCTTGCGAAGAGTGGTTTGCTGCAACCTCGCGAAACCCAGCGCATCAGCTTTGTTGCGCCTACCAAGCCAGGCGTTTATCCCTATGTTTGCACCTATCCTGGTCATTGGCGCAGAATGTATGGCGCACTTTATGTCGTTGCAGATCTTGATGCGTATCAGGCGAACCCTGATGCCTACCTCGCTTCCAACCCCCTTAAGGTTGAAGATGAAGTTCTCAAAGATCGTAGGCCCCGCACCGAGTGGAAGTTTGCAGATCTTTCTTCTTCGATCGAAGAAATGAAACATGGTCGTTCGTTTGCAGCGGGCAAACAAATGTTTACGGTTTCTGCATGCATCTCGTGTCATAAGATGGAAGGGCTAGGCCAGGAATTTGGCCCCGACTTAACCAAGTTAGATCCCAAGTACACCAAGTTGGATCTTTTACGTCATATTCTTGAGCCCTCTCTTAAGATCGACGAAAAGTATCAGACCTACATTTTCGAAACCAAAGCAGGAAAGACCATCACAGGCATGATCGTTGCGGATGCACCGCAGGCGATTACCATTATTGAAAACCCGCTTGCGAAAACGCCACCCAAGGAAATTAAGAAGGCGGATATCGAATCTAAAACCAAGTCGCCTGTCTCCCTGATGCCCAAGGGGATGCTGGATAAAATGACTCGGGATGAAATCATCGATTTGCTGGCATATATTCTCGCCAAGGGCGATGCCAAGCACCCGTTATTTCAAATGGATGCGAAACATGGCAACCATTAAGCAGTTGCATTGGATATCCGCCACCACTTTTGTCACCCTCGCTGAAAAGCGGGGGTCCATTCTTCTTTTTAAGTTTCTTTAAGCCCACCCACTGCGCTGGGTGGGTCTACCTTTCTTTTTCTTTTTTCTTCCCCCAACTCCCAACCCTCTTCCCTCCGGGAAAAGGGCCCTTCGCTTCGCTAGCCCGGGTTCTAACCTCCACCACTTTTACTTCCCATTAATTGCTATGGGTTTGTTTAAAGACAGAGGAGTTGCGATGGGGAAGCCCCACTGCAACTCCTCCATTTGCAACTTTAGGTCTTGCACCTACAGGATGAGTGCAACCGTCGCTCACGCATCCGGCTCTGAAAGATGAGTTATGTTTCCGGGTCTAATCTTCCGCTTCTGCTTCCTTCCGTGTAATTCCGTGTTAATCCGTGGCAAATGCTTATTCTTAATTACCGTCGCTGACGCATCCGGCCGGCTCTGAAAGATTTGTTTCCGTGGCAGGTCTTCTGCTTGGGATTTTTGTTTTCCCATATCCCCAAAGCCTTCTCAAATTTCCCTGTTTATCGTACGCATCATACTTTCACTTTTCATCTTCACAAAAGAAGAAGCTCATGTTATTGCCTGACTTCATTGGTGGATAATTTTTTTACTTTGAGATCACGCATGCAAGTTTCTAGTCCTAAATCGATGGCTGGTAAGGCAGATTATGGCAGGCCTGGTCAGTGCATTCTCAAAGTGATTAATGGTAAAAATCCCGGAACGATAAAAACCCTGACAAGTGCGGTCACCCTTTTGGGTGAGGAAAAAGGCTGCGACATCCGTCTGAATTCTCCCCAGGTCGAGCAGCTTCAATGTGTAATTGTTGAAACACCACACGGCTTCATGGTTCGTAACCTTTACGATTGCGATAAAGTTAAAGTTAATGGCGAAGCAATCGAGCAAGCGGTATTGCATACCGGTGATGAGCTATCGGTGGGCCCGTTTTCTTTTTATGTTGAGTACGCAGAAGCAGGGATGTCTGCCCAGCAAAAATTAGCACCCGAGGATCATCTCGAAGAAGAAAGACAGGCATTAAGGGCGCAAGCAGCAGGGGTGGCAGCGCAACAATCCGCACTTCTTCAGGAAGAACTTCGCTTATTGCAATTAGAAAAAGCACTTCAAGAAAAAGAAAAGCAACTCGGATTGCATTTCCAGGAAAAACATTTAAGGCAGGTGCAGATCCAACGGAATTTGAAATCGCGCTTCAGTAAATTAAAGCAACAAGAAACCGCCCTCATTGGCACCATGAAAGTGCAGCAGGAAAATCTTCTTTCTCAAACTGAAGCAGCTCGCTTTGCACAAAAGCGCTACGAAAAACTTCGAAACAAACTTAAATCCCGCTGGAAAACCATTGCCCGTAGGCAGCTTGCGATCCTTGCCACCAGAAACATCGCAATCGATGAATCCATGGCAAAGCTTTCCAAAGAATATGAGCATATTGTCAAGGAGCGGAAATCGCTTGCCTCTGCCCAAGAGCTGTTTCAATCAACTTGTGAAACTGAAAATCGAAAGCTTAAAGAATCTTATGATCAGCTCGACAGCGAGCAACAACAACGCGCACTCAAAGCTACAACTCGCGAGATTGATTTGTTGCACCGCGAGAAAGAACTTTCAGCTAAGTTTTCGTTATTGGATCAAAACCAATTGATTCTCGAGCAAAATGAAAAGCACTGGAATACCTATCTGAACAGGCTCAAACTCGAGGAAGAAGGTTTGGAAAAACGCATTCTCAACCTGCGTGAGAAACTTCCTGATTGTTCCTGGCCTTTGCCTAATATGGATTCTGTCGCTAACCATAAGCCAATTTTAAACATACCTGCAGATGCATCCGCTTTAATGGTACAGCTTGAAGGGATGGCGAGCCATCTGGATGATCAGCGGTTGGTCTTGTTGGAAGCCTGGCATAATCTGGAACAGCGCAAAATATCTTGGGAAAAAGAACAAAACAGTCTTCTTGCAGAGCTTGATGTCTCAGGCAATGAACTGGGTCGTAAGCAAAAACAGATCGAGCAATGGGAACTTTCACTGGTTCAAAAAGAAGAAATTTTATTCTGCAAAGAACAGCAGCTTTCCTTGCAGCGAAAACAAATTGAGGCAGATCAAGCCGTACTCACCCTTCAGTTAAAATCGTACGAGACTGATCGCAATGTTCTTATTCATGAACTCGAGGTGCGTTCTGAAACAATGGAAAAACTCGGGCAGTTGACTCATGAAACCCGCAAGGAGCTTTGCCAAAAAGGTTTGAAAGAACGCGATGAATTGCAAAAGGAAAAGCTTCGTCTTGATGAAATTCGCTTATCTGCAAACAACATCTGGAAAGATTATCAAAACCGATTGCATGAACTCGAATTTCAAAAACAATCCCTTGCCATGGCTGAACTTGCGGTAGGCAGGATGACTCTTGAGGTGCTTGCGGGCAGCAAGGATGGCGTTGGCGCAGACCGCAGGCTCGAAAAAATCCGTAAGGTTATTGCTCAACGGTTCGAGGAAGAACGCACCATGATTCAAGAGGGAAAAAATCATCTTCAAGCGGGCGCCGTTGTATTTGAAAGGCAGATCCGCGAACTTGCCCAAAGGGAAAATGAACTGGTAATTCGCTCAGGTGATCTTGCTGTTGCTCAAACCAATTTCGATGAAACACGCCAGCAGTTTGAGCAAGATAAAATGTTAAACCTTGAATCGATTAAAATCCTCGAAGGCAGGAACAAATTTTTAGAAGCTCAAATTGCAGAATTGAAGGCACAGGTAGAAAAACTTCATGCAGTTCTTATTGAAGAAACTGCTAATTTTAAAATTACCCAAGCCACGACGCTTCGAATCGCTGCCTAGTCTTTGGGTAGGGGAATATAGTGCATCAGGATTTTTTCGTTGATGGTTGGTGATTCAAGGGTTTCATAGGGTGGTGAAGTTTGTGTTTTAAGGGATACAATTTGCGCAGTAACGATTTGTTCTTCTGCTTTGTGGGTTTGGTTCCATTCTTCTAACATCATTTTTAAGAATGCCCGTGAGAAGGGATCTCGTGGGAATTCATAAAGGCCCCAGATGAGAAACCTTTTGCGGGCGTAAGAATCTTCCTTGGCCCAAACTATTCGCCTGTCGCTTGATCGATTATCTTGGCTGGGATTAAACAGATTAACTTTGGTGCCATCTGCTTTGGTGCCTTCCGCCCAGATTTTCAAGCCATCTTTCAAAACCCCTGGCGAAAACATCGCCCAATATTGGTCCAAGCCGGTTATTCTGCCTGCGGTGTCCATTACCGATGCTTCATCCGAAACCATGGGTGGGTTTAAATACCTTTGGTAATTCATCACCATCACAAATATTAGCAGGCAGGGAATTAACCAGCGTGGGCCTGGAGTTGAAAGAACCTCAGGGCCATTTGCTTCTGTGCTAGTGGCTTCTGTGATAGAGCCAAGAAATTTCCAAGGAATAAAAGTGGCGACAATATCCCAAAATAAACTGGGCAGAAAAACTAACCAGTAGGCTATGCACATGAAGGAAAAAAGGCCCACATCCATGCACATGTAGATGCCCAAATGAAAACCTACCATTGTTCCAAATGCTATTAATCTTAAGTAGGCATTACCAAAGGGCATTAAAAGGATAAAGGGTATGGATATTTCTAAGAGAAGGGTGGCTTTAGTTAAAAGCACCAGAATGGATGGGTATTGCAATAGCCAGTAACCAAAGGGATTGGTGAAATAATCCATGTTGAGGACATAATATAATGCGTTGAAATCTCCACGCCATTCGTAGCTTACCTTGGGTATTGCTGCGTTGAAGTAAAGGATGCAGAGTTGCAGAATGATTGCAGCGGTGCCCCAAGAAAGAATACGTTTGGAATGATAAGTGGCGGCAGTTTTCGAAAGGGAGTCGAGGCTGAACCGTGCACCTAATGGTACAAAAAATGACCAGAAAAGTGCACATCGTAACAACACATCATTGCCTTGAAGTATCATCGGTTGGCGTGCGTGTGATCCCATGAGTAGAAACCAGGAAATAGCAATGGCCCAGCGGGTCTGATATCCCAAAAGCAGGGCAACACCTGCTAGGCCAGATAAAACAAACAAGAATGCCTGCCAGGCAAATGATCCTGAAAGCATGTGTGGGCTGATCCACCAGACGACTCCCATGGGAAACGGAGAATGCCAGAGCACTTCACGCGGTGTCGCCCCTTGGTCGGTATAGAAAAACGAAAGTTCGAAACTGCGAAGTAAAAGGTCGTATAGCAGAATTAGGGCGATACCAATACGGAACAGGCCTAGCGATCTAAGATCGAGGGCAAACAGTTCGCTCAAGTGATTTTTCCTAGCTGGAATGGTTTGCATCGGTGTTCGCAAGGTTCTTCAAGAAAAATCAGTTTTACATTGGCCTCTATTATTATACTTCCCCGGATGTGGGGGTGTTTAATTTTATTGATTACAAATCTTGATTAAGTTGAAAAAGCTTGAGAAGTAATGGTTCTTGGTGCACTATCTAGCATGAAAGAGTTTTATCATGGGGGTGCGATGATTAAGGAAGGTGGACTAAAAACAGCAGGATTGATTGGTGTGGGTTTGTTGGGAAATGCGATAGCGTTGAGATTGTCTCTAGGAGGCATTTCGCCCATTGTTTTTGATGGGGATCCATTGCGGATGGATTCTCTAACGACGCCTCCCTTTGTGAAATCCATGGGCGCAGGAGAAGTTTTTGCTAGTTCCAAGGTGGTGTTTCTCTGCCTGCCTGATAGTAAGATTGTAAATCAGGTGGTTCATGCAAATCTAAGCAGCCTTACCAAGGGTATGATAATTCTTGATGCCACTACGGGGAATCCCAAAGATACTATCGCCCTTGCTTTAGAACTTTCAGCTATGGGGATTCAATATCTCGATACAACAGTTTCGGGAAGCAGTGTTCAGGTTTCGTCTGGCGAAGCAATGATAATGGTGGGTGGTTGCAAGGAATCGTTTGAACAATCCCTAGAGTTGTTGAAGTTGGTTGCAAGGAAAGTTTTTTATACGGGGGCTTCAGGAACCGCATCGCAGATTAAATTGGTCAGTAATCTGGTGCTTGGGATAAATCGGGCAGCACTTGCAGAGGGTCTTGTTTTAGCCAAGGCTTTTGGCCTCGACCTGGTTCAGGTTCTGTATCTTCTGAGAGAAAGCGCTGCGTACTCCCGTATCATGGATACCAAGGGCGAAAAAATGATTCATGCAGAATTTGAACCGCAGGCGAAACTTGCCCAGCACATGAAGGATGTTTCGTTGATGCTTGATGCTGCGGATGAGATGAAAATCTCCCTGCCTTTTTCTGAAACTCACTTCGATATTCTTGAGCGGGGCAAAAGGTTAGGCTTGGGAGATTTGGACAACAGTGCTATTTTAAAGGCGATCGAATCTCTAGGCAAAGGTTTAGGCTCATGAGCGTCGAGTTATCATGGGCAAAGAAATCATTGGTTTTACTGGCTGCGTTTGTAGCCATGCTTTTTGATGGATTTGAACTTGGTCTTATGCCCGTGGCATCCCTTTCGGTGACCCAGGATTTACTTGGAGGATCTTACACTGCGTCATTGGGCGGAGAGTGGTTTGCAAGTTATACTGCGGGTTTGATGCTGGGGGCTGCGGTGGGTGGGATTTTTCTTGGGCAGGTGGGCGATACCTTTGGAAGAGCAAGGGCAATTGGTATGTCCATTATTTTTTACTCTTTGTTTGCAGGGCTTGGGGCTTTTGTGACCACGCCTTTGCAAATGCTAGTCCTGCGTTTTATGGTTGGGCTTGGTGTAGGCGGTGTATGGCCCAATGCTGTCGCTTTGGTTGCAGAATGTTGGCCTGACAAATCAAGGCCTATTGTTGCTGGATTAATGGGTGCAGCACTTAATGGCGGAATATTATTACTGTCCCAGATTGCTCAACATTGGCATATCACACCAGATTCTTGGCGCTGGATATTTCATCTTGCGGGCGCTCCCGCAGTTCTCGGTATCTTGATCTTTTTTTTCCTTCCTGATTCTCCTAAGTGGATTGCCTTTAAATTGAATGAAAGAACTGTTCCCGCTCATGTTTCCGGTTCTTCACTTTTACTTTTGTTCAAACCTCCTTTGCTAATCTTGACTTTGAACGGCATTATCCTTGGAACAGTTCCATTGGTTGGCGCTTGGGCTGCAAGCAAATGGATGATCCCATGGGCTGACAAGCTTGGGGGTGCAATCGATCCTGGATATAAGGCGGTAACCCAGGGGTGGTGGGCTGTGGGAGCGGTTTTGGGGAGTTTCTTTGGAGCTCAGATTGCCTCATTTCTTGGACGAAGGCTTTCTTATTTTATTTTTAGTATTGGCTCAACTACTCTCACACTGTTGCTCTTTCTGGTAACCAAGCCTTTGGAAGTATCTTTTTTGCCCATCGTTTTTGCCCAAGGTTTTGTTGCAACTCTTTTTTTTGGATGGCTTCCTCTTTATCTTCCTGCTTTGTTTCCTATTCGAGTCCGTGCTGCAGGGAGTGGTATCTCTTATAATGTCGGCAGATTTGTCACTGCGATTGGTGTTTTTTTTGCTGGAACTCTGTTCGTTTTTCTTGGCGGATCTTATTCGCACATAGGTGCAATTTGTGGTTTGATTTACCTGCTTGGGGCCATCAGCATTTGGCTCATTCCACTTTCAAAAAATGATGATTTGGCCTGTTAATTATTGTTTTACTTGTACTAAATCTACCTGCGCAGTAACATTCTGCTAGTTGAACCCTTTCTCATACAAGAGATACCCATGTCGCAATTTTTTAAATGTATCACTTCCCAATCTTTTGATGCCAAGGTTGGGCAGATAGGTAGTTGGATTGCAGCAAATACAGTTCTTTGTTTGGGAATGTACAAGCTGACTAAGTTACCTTTAAGTGAGACAGAGTTGTTTTTTGGAGTATTGCTGGTGCTTACGGTTAGCTTGCTCATGGTGTTGATAGGTTTGATTCTTCCTTTGACATACCGCAAGGCTAATGATTCAATTGGCTGATTGCCCCGACTTTATTTCTAGTGAGAAACTGATGTTGAAATTAACTCATTCTTTTCTGTTGCTTCTGTTTCTTGTTAATAATCTTTTTGCAGTGGATGCTTCCAAGCCAAACATTCTTTTGATCGTTGCAGATGATTTAGGGTGGAAAGATGTAGGCTGGCATGGGGGAAGTTTTCATACCCCTGTTATGGATAAACTTGTAAAAGAGGGCGTTGAACTTGATGGGCATTATGTTCAGCCCGTTTGCTCGCCTACCCGGACTGCATTACTTTCCGGCAGGTTTACCAGCAGATTCGGCCCTCATGTGCTGTCGCCCACCAACTTAAGGGCTTATCCCCCAGGCACGGTCACTCTTGCTACTGCTCTCAAGCAAGCTGGGTACGCCACGCATATGGCGGGCAAATGGCATCTTGGTTCTAAGCTAGAATGGGGCCCCCAGAATTATGGGTTTGATCACAGTTATGGTTCACTTAACGGGGCGGTTGACCCATGGAACCATAAGTATCGCAAAGGGCCTTACGAAGATACTTGGCATCGCGATGGCAAACGCATTGATGAAGAGGGCAACGCAACAGAATTGGTTAGCAAGGAGGTGCTGGGCTGGATCAATGCGGAGAAGAAGTCGCCTTGGTTTATTTATGTACCTTTTCATGCGGTCCACATTCCCGTGGATGCTCCTGAAGAATACAAGTTAAAGTACAAAAATGCGAAGCTCAATGATGACCCCGCAAAGAATGAATCGTTGCAGCGTTTTGGTTCTTTTGTAACCCAGTTGGATACAAAGATAGGTGGATTCATCGAGGCTTTGGAAAAAACCGGGCAGCGCAAAAATACACTCATCGTTTTTACTTCGGATAATGGAGGCCTTCATTCTGGTGGTAATGCCTATGTTAGCAAGGTGCCACCCACCCCTGCGCTCAGTAGCAATCTGCCTTTGCGTGGGCAGAAGAATACTTTGTATGAGGGGGGAATTCGGGTGTGTGCGTTTGCGAACTGGCCGGGCACTTTAGAGCCACGCAAGGTTATTGCGCCTTTGCATGCCTGCGATTGGATGCCTACCTTGACAAAACTGGCGGGTTGGAACCGCCCTAAAGATTTCAAACAGGATGGGATTGATGCATGGCCTATGATAACGGGTAAGAATCAAAAACCTGAGCCGCGGAATATTTATATCCCGCATCCTAGTGGTTCGGTTGTTAATCGTGCTGGTTGGAAATTGATCGAGTACAAGGGCAAGGCAAAATCAGAACTTTATCATCTGGAGAAAGATCCTTATGAGACCAGCAACCTTGCAGATAAAATGCCTGACAAGGTGAAGGAACTTCAAGCCATCCTTCAAGAGTTGAAGAAGGATGATGTTACGAAGTTGCCCGAGGATCTGTTGAAAGAAAAGAACTAGTAATTGCGACCAAACAAACAGATACTCTCACTTTCTACCCTGATATAATAATGTTGATTGATTATAATCCTTGTTCCTGATGAAACGGTGTTTTTCATGTTCACGAAATTTATGAAACTGGGTGTTGTAGGTGCTGCAGGTGTGGGTTTAATTCTCGCTCAGCAGAATGTAAATGGGCAGCGTGATACAGTTATTCCTGCGGTTGGGGGTGTTACCAAGCCTCCGATTAGTTCGAATCAATACTGGGGCTGCCTGGGTTATTGCAATGGCCCCTTGCGATCCACAAATAATCAATACTGGGGCTGCTTGGGTTATTGCAACGCTCCCTTAAATTCAAATAACGATGTGTATGTTCCAACTCAGGAAACAGCCACGCCTTTCACTCCTATGTTTGCAGCTGCTGCTGCTGCGGGCAGTAATGCCAAGTTTCTTTTCCCCTTTGGGGATTTGATGAACAAGATGGCGACCATGCAGGCGCCCCCACCTCCTGAACCTGATCCAGTTGAAGTTGCAAGGCTTACCAAGCAACTGGCGGATGAGAATAATAAACTGCGGGTTCAAGCTGCTGCAGAGCTTGCAAAGCGTAAAGCCAAAGCTGCGGTAAAGCCATTGATGTCTATGCTGCGAGACCCAGACCCTGTGGTGCGGACAAGTGCAGCAGCGGCTTTGGCACATTTGGGCAAAGATGTTGTGGGGGATGTCACGCAGGGTTTGTATGCGGAAGATCGGATGACTCGCATGGGTTCCGCAATGACATTAGGAATGATAGGCGAGTCTGCAAAAACTGCAATTACTGCGCTTAAAGGAAGCCTGATTGATACAGATGTGAAGGTGCGGGGGCATGCTGCCCAAGCGATTTACAGGATTTCGAAAGATGCGAAAACCGCTCTCCCGGTGTTGTTGAAATGCATGCAGGATGAAGATGAGCATGTTCGAGTAGGGGTGATCAATGCTCTTGCAATGATGGGGGCGGATGCAAAACCCGCAGAGCCCGAATTAAAAGCCAGGCTGACAGATGCCGTCCCATTGATTCAAATCAAGGCTGCAGAGGCGTTACTGGAAATTACCAAAGACCCGAAAGGGTTGGCGCCGGTACTTATTCCTGTTCTAGAAAAGCTTGCGGGTAATGAAGATGCGGGAATTCGTGCAGAGGTTGTTGCTTTGATTGGCCAGCTTGGTATTCACGATGCAAAAGCGGTAGAGTTATTGCAGATTGCTACGCGGGACAAAGATTCAAATGTTGGGCAGATTGCATTAAGTGCTTTATATCATGCAGGCGATCCTGCAGTGCCTTCCTTAATCAAGGGGCTTACGGATTTAAATGTGCAGGTAAGGTTTCGTTCGGTAACTGCATTGGCGCAAATGGGCCCAAAAGCAGAAAAAGCAATACCGGCTCTTATTAATGCGCTAAGTGATTCAGATATTTCGATCCGATGGGAAGCTGCTTTGGCGTTGGGTAAGATGAAAAGCCTTGCGAAGCCTGCGGTCGAAAAACTGATCGATGCCTTGGAAGACCCTGCGTATCAGGTTAGGTTGATGGCTGCAGAGGCACTGGGGGAAATTGGACCCGATGCCAAAGCAGCTTTGGATGCATTGAAGAAGGCGCAAAACGACAAGCGAGGCGAGGTTGTTGACGCCGCCAGGCTTGCGATTAAGACAATATCAAAATAGATTTACATGCCTGCGCTAATGATGCCTAAAAACTGATCAGCTTTGACTCGCAGAGGTTGTGCACTCTGCGAGAAGCTTCTGGTTAAAATAGATTTACATGCCTGCGCGAATGATGCCTAAAAACTGATCAGCTTTGAGGCTGGCGCCACCTATCAAGCCGCCATCCACATCGGGTTGGCTTAAAAGGCTTGCGGCGTTATCAGGTTTTACGCTACCACCATATTGAATGACCATATGCGCTGCAACTTCAGCGCCATGATGGTTGGCAACCCAGCTACGAATAAACGCATGCGCATCTTGTGCTTGCTGAGGAGTGGCATTATGGCCTGTACCGATGGCCCAAACGGGTTCATAAGCCAAAACCAATGATTTAAAACAGGTGGCACTAACACCAGCGAGGCTGCCATCGAGTTGATTCTTAAGGATTTCATTGGTTTTATTGGCTTGGCGTTCATCGAGCGTTTCGCCCATGCAAAGAATAACATGCAGTCCTACGTTTAAAGCAGCATGAACTTTTTTATTGACTGCGATATCGCATTCACCCATTTTGTGTCTGCGTTCGCTATGGCCAAGGATTACATATTTACAGCCAATGTCGAGGAGCATAGCGGGGCTGATTTCGCCTGTGAAAGCACCTTCTTTTTCGTGGTAACAATTTTGGGCGCCCAGTGCGATATGGGTTCCTTTTAGAACTTCCCCTACGGTTTGAAGGTAGGTGAAAGGTGGGCAGAGCGCAACATCAATTTGATGGTTTCCTGCCATGAGTGCAACCACTTCTTGGGCCAGTTTTTTTGCGGTGGCATGATCGGTGAACATTTTCCAGTTGCCTGCAACAAATTTCTTACGCATGTTTAGTCCGACTTTCTAAAAGAGGTTAATATCTTGAAGTTATATTAAAGAACAAAAGTATTATTTGCCAACATCTTAAGCAATAATCCGTAAAAATATTAAGCAATACCCAGAAACCATTAAGGTTCCAGTAAACAATTCATTGAAAGAAGGTACTGGTTTTTAGCCAGAGATTTGTGCGATGGGATACGATCCCAGCACAGTTACTTCAGTACATTCATCATGAAAAGCTTTGAGCATTTTGCTGATTTTCGGGTCATCGATATGGCCTTCGAAATCCGCAAAGAAAATGTATTCGTTTTTAGCAATACGTGAAGGGAAAGATTCGATCCAAGCCAAGTTCACTTTGTTGGCTTTGAATACAGCAATGGCATCTGCAAGCGAGCCTGGGCTGTGTGGAATACGGAACATAAGAGTGGTTTTATCGTTGCCAGTCTTGGCGGTTTTCTGATGCCCAATCACTGCAAACCGGGTTTCATTATCTGCGGAATCTTGAATATCTTCAAACAAAATGCGTAAGCCATAGCGAACAGCAGCCTGCCTGCTAGCAACAGCAGCGGCACCTGGTTCGCGTTGGGCTAATTCTGCAGCAGTGGTGGTGCTTGAAACTTCAGTAAGCAAAGCGTGTGGGGTGTTTTTACCAAGCCAGTTTCGGCATTGCGAGATTGCTTGGGGCTTACTGTAAACCCTGCGGATATCTTTTGCTTCGCATTTTGCCATCAGGTTGTGATGGATTTGCAATCTGATTTCAGAGCAGATAATCATTTGGGGCATGCGCATGAACATATCAAGGGTATCAGCAATGCGCCCATCGGTGGAGTTTTCGACAGGAACAACACCAAAATCGGCGTGCCCGCGGTTTACTTCTTCGAATACTGCGGTGATGCTGCCAACGGGAACAAATTCGACAGCCTGACCAAAGCGTTCGATGGCTGCAAGATGGCTGTAACTGTATTCTGGCCCGAGGTAGGTTACTTTGAGGAGTTTCTGTAATGCTCTGGAACCGCTCATGATTTCGCGGAAAACTGCGCGAACTGTACTTGCATCAAGGGCGTTCGGATATTTCGAATGGGCTTCTAAAACATTCGCTAGAACTTCTTCTTCGCGGGCAGGAGAGAAGATATCCTCCCCATTCTCCATTTTAATTTTCCCAACTTCACCTGCTGCAGAGGCTCTATCGTTTATTAGTTTTAGGATTTGCAAATCGAGTTTATCAATTTGATTGCGAACACTTTTGACAAGTGCTTGCGCTTTGGCAGGATTGGGAGGAGTGACCGGTTCGATTTTTCGCGCCATGATAAGTCTCATTTAGGAATACTTTTTTGCGAAAAGTTTGGTTAATGTATGGGTGCCATTGCTTAGTGTCAATGAAGTAATCTCAGAACCCTCAACAAAAGGATCTTTGAACCAACTTATCATATTGCCTATATTTTTTAAAGCCCTTAAATTAACAAATCCAATGGATTTTGTTAGTGTTCAAAAGAACAGAGATAGATGCTGCTGCCAAATTGGCGGTTGGGGTGAAAGTTCGGCCTTTTTTTGGCTTCCTCCTGCACACTAAAATATTTTTCGTAATCGTTTTATCTCTATACTTCCATTAGACTTATGATTTATTGGTTTGGATTCTTTAATTCTGGCATGGCACTTGCTGATTCATCTTTATCAAAATTCTGCCTATACTAATTAAGATTCGATTGTCCTGTTTTTTAAGTGTAGGTGAATTTTAGTGCAATTATTTTGTGTGAAATGGCAATATTTGCAAATAACTGTTTGGCTTGAGCGAATAATTTACTGACTATCTTACATTTTCGAACAATTTTGTTCGAATCTTTTCTTGGAGAACTGAGATGGCTGAAGAAAAAATCATCGGTATTGATCTTGGAACCACCAATTCCGTTGTTGCAGTTATGGAAGGTGGCGAAGTGAAAGTCATTGCCAATCAGGAAGGCAATCGCATTACCCCCAGCGTGGTTGCGTTCACGGATAAGGGCGATCGATTAGTTGGCGATCCTGCCAAGCGACAGGCGGTTACTAATCCCCGCAGGACTGTATATTCCATCAAGCGCTTTATGGGTCGTAGGGTAAGCGAAGTTAAGGGCGAAGAAAAGTTGGTTCCTTACAAGGTTTTAGGCGGTCCCGAAGAAACTGCAAAAGTTGACATCGATGGTAAGTCTTACACCCCTCCCGAAATCTCTGCTATGATTCTGCGCAAGCTTAAAGAATCTGCAGAGAACTATCTCGGCCACACGGTTCGTAAGGCTGTTATCACGGTTCCTGCTTATTTTAATGATGCTCAAAGGCAATCCACCATCGAAGCGGCTCAGATTGCCGGTTTCGATACCGAGTGGGAAATCGAAGATCCCGTTACCGGTAATAAATCCCGCCAGCGCATGCGCATTATCAATGAGCCTACTGCTGCTTCCCTTGCTTATGGCATGGACAAGAAGGCCAACGAAAAGATTGCGGTATTTGATCTTGGGGGTGGTACCTTTGATATTTCCATCCTTGATGTAGGCGATGGTATTTTCAAAGTTGAATCCACCAATGGAGATACCCACCTTGGCGGTGACGATTTCGATCAAGTGGTTATCGATCACATTGCAGAAGAATTCAAGAAAGAAAATGGCATCGATCTGCGTAAAGATCAGATGGCATTGCAACGCCTCAAAGAAGCTGCAGAGCGTGCCAAGAAAGATCTTTCCCAGCAGACGACCACGGATATCAACTTGCCATTTATTACTGCAGATGCCACTGGGCCTAAGCATTTACAAATGGCTATGACACGAGCCAAATTTGAGCAATTGGTTGATCCTTTGATCGAAAAATGTCGTGGCCCTGTGGTTCGTGCCCTTGCTGATGCCAAGATGAAACCATCTGATATTGATGAAGTTGTCATGGTGGGCGGGATGACACGCATGCCAAAGATCCAGTGGTTGGTCAAGGATATTTTCGGCAAAGAAGGCCATCGTGGTGTGAACCCTGATGAAGTGGTTGCAATCGGTGCTGCTATTCAAGGCGCGCAACTTCTTCTAGGCAGCAAATCAGAATTGTTGCTGGTGGATGTCACCCCTCTTTCGCTGGGTATTGAAACTTTGGGTGGCAGGTTGACTCGCTTGATCGAGCGCAACACTTCCATCCCTTCCGAAAAGAAACAGGTATTCTCGACCGCTGCAGATGGCCAGACTGCGGTTACTATCTCTGTTTATCAAGGTGAAAGCGAAATCGCCAAGAGCGTAGGAAATCGCATGCTTGGTGAATTCAACCTCGAGGGCATTGCTCCTGCAGCCCGTGGCGAACCACAGATCGAAGTTACTTTTGCTTTGGATACCAACGGCATTCTCAAAGTCACCGCCAAGGATCTTGGCACTGGCAAAGAGGCCAAGGTTGAAATCAAGGGCTCGAGCGGTATTAGCAAAGAAGAAGTCGACAGGATGCGTAAGGATGCCGAGTTGCATGCTGATGAAGATAAGCGCAAGCTGGAAATCATCAATGCTCGTAACGAAGCGGATAACACGGTCTTTCAGATTGAAAAGCAGCTTAAAGAGCATGGTTCGAAATTGTCCGATTCCACCAAAACGGTGGTTCAGGGCGCTATCGATCGGGTCAAGGAATCTTGCAAGGGCGAAGACGCTCAGGCTATGAAGCAAGCTACTTCCGATTTGATCACTGCTTCACAAGAGTTGGCCAAACATATGTCGGGTGGGCCCGGCGATGCAGGGCAATCTGGCGCAGCACCAGGGCAGGGCGCTGCACCGGGTGGTAAGGGTGGCGATGATGTCATCGATGCCGAGTTTGAAGTGAAGAAGTAATCAGTATTAAATAACTAAAAAGCTCTGGAGAAGTCTCCGGAGCTTTTTTTATTGGTTATCGATACCTTTTGGAGTAAAGCTTCGCCCCTATTTTGCCCAGATTCTTCTTAATGAAGCTTTGGGCTTTGTGTTCTATATATCCCGCCTTGACCTGCTTTTTCCTTTGTTGCTATAAACTCTAATGAATAATTAACTTCGTTTAGGCATGGATGTCTGAATGGAAGGTAAAGAATAGGGAGTGGTTTCGGATGAAAAAGCCGGACGCCGTACAGCACAGTTGGTTCACTTGGCCAGCCTTTTTGGCCTTGATCATTGCGTTTTCAATGGTGGGATTGGTCATTGCTCAAAACCCCAATGAGCGCACGGTAAAACCTGGTCCTAGCCCGCAAGATAAAGACGAAATCAACAAGAAAGACGGCAAAATCTGGGTCCTCGACTTCAAATTTAAAGATCCGAGACTGGTCAAAGTCGATATCCCGGGGCGTGGTCAGAAAGTTTGCTGGTATCTATGGTATCAGGTAATTAATAACACGGATAAGCCACGCAGATTCGTTCCAGATTTCGAAATCCGCACAACGGATACCAATACCGTACATAAAGATCAGATTCTTCCTAAGGTTCAAAAAGCGGTTATTAGGCTGGAAGATCCTACTGCAGACCCAGATGATTCAGATTCTGGCTTCTATAAAATCAAGAATTCCGTAACGATTGCCAAGGATGAAATCCCCCCCTCGCAACCCGGTGTGCCCCCTAAAACCGTCACGGGAGTGGCAATTTGGGATGATGTAGACCCCGATGCCAACAGATTTAGCATTTTTATCACCGGATTATCCAACGGGTGGGCTGTAACCGACCCAATACCCCCAGATATTGAGCCCGTAGTTCGTCGTAAGACCTTACAGGTTAACTTCAAACGGCTAGGCGACAAGTTCAACCAGAAGAGCGGTGAAATCCAGTTTATACCCCCTGCTAGCTGGATTTACAGGGCTGCCACCGTCAAAATTCCGCCTCTTGGCATTGCTAATAAAGATGACGCTGGCAAAAAAGAATAATTCTTGTAGAATACTACTTCTAAATCTTCGTGTTCCTTTCCCACCCAATTAGGGGTCGGAAATTTTTTTTGACTGGAGCTATAAACATGGCACATAAAAAAGGTCAGGGGTCTGTAAAGAACGGTCGCGAATCCAACGCACAGCGCCTTGGAATCAAAGTTTTTGGTGGCGGCAGCGTAACCATCGGCTGCATTATTCTTAGGCAGCGCGGTACCAAGTTCCACCCTGGTAAAAATGTTCGCAGGGCCAAGGATGACACCCTTTTCGCCATGGCAGATGGCAAGGTTGTTTTTGATCGAGATGGCCGTCGCGTTAACGTTGTTCCCCCAGTTGCAGTTGCTGTTAACTAAAGCACGCTTCTAATGTTTTCTGCACGCCTGCTGGTTTCTACCAACGGGCGTGTTTTTTTATACACTCTTTAATCCTCGTTTTATCTCATGCCTTCTTCACCTCCCAATTTTCAAAACTTTTTGAACCTCGATGAGTTTGAAACTGCCGCAAGGCTTTTGCTTTCTCCCATGGCCCATGCGTATTTTTCCGGAGGTGCCTGCGATCAAATCACCCTTCGAGAAAATATCTCTTCCTGGAATACCATCAAACTTTGGCCCAGAATTTTGCAAGGTGTTTCGACCCCCGATTTAACCACAACCCTCTTTGGCCATTCGGTAGCACTCCCGTTTTTTCCTGCACCAGTTGCCATGCTTAAACTTGCTCACCCCCAAGGCGAACTCGCAGTGGCAAAAGCCATGAATCAATTAACCCTGCCATACTTTGCCAGCACCATGGCGACCACATCCCTTGAAGATGTCGCCCAAGAAACCAAAAGTACCTCAGCTTATTTTCAGCTCTATTGTTTTAAAGATCTCGCATTAACTAAATCGTTGATCCAACGAGCAGAGCAAGCAGGATTCAAAGGCTTGGTGGTTACCGTAGATGCTCAAAGCTTGGGGAAAAGAGAAGCCGATATCAGGCATGAGTTTCACCTGCCAACACCATTGAAACTTGAAAACCTTGATTACCAATCTAACGTCGCTCTTCATGCTGCAAAAGGTTCCGGGGCAGAGCGTGTTTCTGCTCACTTTGATACCTCGTTGGATTGGAAATCGCTTGAAGCTATCCTCGCCGATACGAAGCTTCCATGGGCTATTAAAGGGGTTTTGCACCCTGAGGATGCAACTATTGCTGCAAGCCTTGGCGCTAAAGCCATCTTCATTTCTAACCATGGTGGCAGGCAGCTTGATGGGGTTCCGACCGCACTTGAGGTACTGCCTATGTTTGCCAAAGTTCTTAAAGGGAAAACGGAAATCTTTGTTGATGGTGGCATTCGCAGAGGCACGGATATTATTAAAGCTATTCTTTTAGGGGCAAATGGTGTGCTTATCGGGAAGCCGATGGTTTGGGCACTTACCGTTGGCGGAGAAGCGGGCGTTTTGAAGATGATGCGAATCCTTGAAGATGAATTGCGTTTGGGCATGTGCTTACTTGGTTGTTCCTCATTGAAAAATCTTGATGATCGATATTTGTTTCATGCTTGATCAAGGTGATAATTAACTGGCCCTAATCTGATTTAACAAGTGTCTGGTACAACCCCTTCATCAAGAAGAAGTTGAGCATTCCCGCTCGTTTTTACTTCTTTTTAGATGTTTTCTCTTGTTTGGAAATAGGCTTCGGGGTACGCTATTGCTTTGAAAAATAACCCCGCCTTTTATTTTATTGAAGTGATATTCATGAAAAAGCCATCTTCAAGCGTTCATCGTTTTGCATTCACATTGATTGAACTTCTTGTGGTGATAGCCATTATTGCTATTTTGATTGGCTTGTTATTGCCCGCAGTACAAAAGGTGCGTGAAGCTGCTGCAAGGATGAAGTGTGCTAATTCTTTAAAGCAGTTGGGCTTGGCGCTGCATAGTTATCATAGTGTAAACAATAGTTTTCCAGGCGGGATGGGTGGGCCAGCAACATCCCAAGGCCGCCTTAGTGCGTTTGTTTTTCTTGCACCTTATTATGAGGGTGACAATCTGATCAAATTGATTTGGGCAGGTGGAACCTATGGCGCAAACACCTACACCACACCACCTTTTCCCTGGGATCAAAACTTTGACCCTTGGGGCGTTGCCTACCAAATGAAAATGCTTCACTGTAACTCCGATACGCCCCAGTATGATAATCGCGGGGGCCGTACTGTTAGCATTGCTTCAACTAATTACATGGCTTGCTGGGGAGATGTGATCTCAGCTACTGCCTTGAACTCTGCCTTTCAAAAGCGGGGAGTCTTTGGCAACGCTAGCGCAATTAAAATCTCTGATATCACTGATGGCACTAGTAACACTCTCGCCCTTTCTGAACGAGTTTTTAAGATGGGTGCAATGTCTATCTTTGGCAACATTGCAGCTAACATTGGTGCAACCATTTCCACTAATCCGACTCTGTGTCTGCTTGCTGCCAACCAGTCGCCAAATCAATTTAATACAGGGGTGGTGATGGATGGTTATTATGGCGGTACCCGTTGGAATGATGGCATGACCCAGTTCACCGGATTCACCACCGTGCTTCCTCCAAATAAGCCTTCCTGCATGGCAGCGGGGTCCAATTCCTATGGGATATTTACTGCCCAAAGTAGGCATTTGGGAGGGGTTAACGCATCTATGACTGATGGTTCTGTTCGTTTTATTACCTCGAATATCAATGCTGGGAATTCCGGTGCTGCAGAATCCATGAATACCCCCAGTCCTTATGGTGTGTGGGGCGCATTGGGTACCATTGCTGGTGGTGAGGTTCCAAGCGATTTCTAATCAATCTGTTTTTGTTGTGGAGGTTTTATGATGGCCCGGTGGATGCTATTACTTACATCTATTATGATCGGATGTTCCGGTCAGGATCCATCTTTAAATGGCAGACCCAAAGTGGTTGTTGCGATGGGGACTGTTCTTTATAAAGGGGCACCTCTTCCGGATGCCAGCGTTATCTTCACCAACCTGGAATCTGCTACAACCGCCTATGCCCAAACCGATTCCGCAGGCAACTTTAAGCTTACTACTTTCAATAAAGACGATGGCGCTGCCCCAGGTAAACAAGCTGTTTCTGTTCGCAAGCTTGAAATGATCGTCAAAACCAAGCAAGGATCGGAGAATGAGATCTCAAGTGTTATACCTCCCATGCCTGAAGAGCGATGGTTGATACCCAAAAAGTTTGGAAGCCCTGAATTATCTGGCTTGGGTCTTGAACTGCCAGATACCGGCAATCCCAAGATCATCTTGGATTTGAAGGATTAATGGGTACTTTGCGAATACTGGCAACAAGGTGACCAAGTATTTCTTACATCTTTAATTACACTTAATTTACCACTTTTATCTTTATAAAAGCTTTAACTACAGTGATAATGTGCAATATGAAAAATCCACTTTTATTTATGATTGTCGCAATAGTTACTATTGGCTTTTGCGATAAGGCAACTGCCAAGCCGATCAAAGTTTTCATCCTTGCAGGCCAATCAAACATGGAGGGTGCCGGCGTTATAAAGTCGGAGCCGCAGCGTAACGGTGGTAAAGGCTCGCTGGAATATCTTGTGAAGGATCCCGCCACTGCCAAACAGTTTTCTACCCTTGTTGATTCGTCCAAGAATTGGCGCAGTCGGGATGATGTGTTTATTAGTTATCTTGATCGCAAGGGCCCCCTCACAGTAGGGTTTGGATCAAAAAAAGAAACAATAGGGCCCGAGCTAGGTTTTGGATGGGTGGTGGGTGATGCTTTCGAAGAACAGGTTTTGCTCATCAAATGTGCGTGGGGCGGCAAGAGCCTTGCGGTTGATTTTCGCCCGCCTAGCGCAGGCAAACTTCCTTACTCACTAGGTGAGAAAAGTGATGCTGAGATTGCGAAAGATCCTGCCATCTTGGGCAAATACTATCGTGAAACACTGGCCCTAACCAAATCTGCTCTCAGTAACATCAAAGATCTTGTTCCAGGTAGTGATGGAGAATTTGTGATTGCTGGCTTTGGCTGGCATCAAGGTTGGAACGATCGAATTAGCGATAAGTTCAACGCAGAATATCAAAGTAACATGGCACACTTTATTCGCGACATCCGCAAAGATCTTGGCACTCCTAAGATGCCTTTTGTCATTGCTGAAACCGGCATGACCGGCCCAGAGGAAAAACATCCACGCGCCCTTTCACTTATGAAGGCACAAGCCGCTGTTGCTGAGCAGCCCGAATTTAAAGGCAATGTGGCCTTCGTGGGCACCAAAAGTTTCTGGCGTGAAAAAGAGCAGTCCCCTAGTGGGCAGGGCTATCATTGGAATTCAAATGCCGAAACTTATTATTTGATAGGCGAATCCATGGGCAAGGCGATGATCAAGCTGTTACCACCTAACAAGAATTAAAACTCATGCTGCGAATGGGAAAATCATTCTCTTTTCGATACTATTTTGCATTTCTTCTAGTAAAACTCCCGGTAATCCAAGTAAGCGCAAACTCTGTATAATGATTAATAGTGTGCCATGGGCTTTCATTAAGTAAAGATCCGGTGGAATCACCCCGTTAATGCTTGGAGTCAACCCCTTGATTATTATCTGTCGCCATCTGTTTGCAATCGGTCTGCTATTGGGCATTTCGATATGTTTGGTGGGCTGTGATCAAAAAAAAATGGCTCCCCCAGCATTTCCACCTCCCGTAGTAAGCGTTACAAAACCAGTTCTCTACACTGTTCAAAATTACCACGAATACAACGGTAACTTGGATGCCATCGAAACAGTTCATATCCAAGCTCGTGTAAAAGGGTTTCTTAATGAGATAGCCTTTACCGAAGGCGAGGAAGTTAAAAAAGGAGCACTGCTTTTTAAGATTGATCCCCGCGAACATTCTGCAGCAGTGAAAAGAACCGAAGCTGATCTTCGCAAAGCTACCACCGAGTTTGAAAGGTATCGATCCGAGGCAGATCGTGGCAGTAGGCTTGTTGGCACGCGAGCGGTTGGCACTGAAGATTTTGAGCAACGGGTTGCAGTTCGCGATACTGCCGCAGCAACCATGCTGCAAGCTCAGGCAGCATTAGAAGGCGCTAAGCTTCAACTCAGCTTTGCAGAAATTCATTCTCCTATTAATGGGCAGATCGGCCGAGCGTTGGTAACTCGAGGAAATCTTGTAGGTCAAAATGAAGCAACCTTGCTTACCACCATCGTCAGCATGGATCCGCTGTTTGTATATTTTGATATTCCGGAGCGCGATCTTGTTGAATTTCAGCGAGCCCGTAATGCAGGCAAACAAGCTGATGTTCTTAGTGGCTCGCTTCCCCTCGAGGTTGGTGTGACCAGCGATGAAGGATATCCCCATGCTGGCAAAATTGACTTCCGAGAAAATAAGGTAGATATAGGTACTGGCACGGTACGGATGCGGGGCCGTATCCCAAATCCGCGCATTCCACCTGGCAACACGCATCTTCTATACCCCGGCCTTTATGCAAGGGTTCGTGTTCCTTCAGGTGATCCACGATCGCTGCCTGCTATCCCTGAAGATGCTTTGATGACTGGGCAGGAAGGCCGATTTGTTTATGTGCTTGGTGAAGGTGATGTTGTGCAAAAGCGAACCGTCCAAGTTGGCCCGCAAATTTATAAAGGTACGCCAGCCGATACTGCCAAATCTCAGGGCTGGACTTTGTTCGCTCCTGCTACTACCCCCGAAGGTAAGGATCAAGTTGTTCAATTGCCTGCTGTGATTTCAATTGAAAGTGGCTTAACTGTTAATGATCGAGTGGTGGTTAATGGTTTGACTAAGGCCCGACCCGGTACGCCCGTTGCTCCCTTGGCTTTCGAGCTTAAGCAACCAGCATCTGCAGGCGCCAAATAATTCATTACCGCATCGCAGGAATTTAGAGTACCTCATGCTTTCAAAGTTCTTTATCGATCGCCCTGTTTTTGCAAATGTTATTGCCATCGTTACCATTCTTCTCGGAATAGTTGCGCTGTATCGATTGCCCGTCGAACGCTATCCCGCAATCGTTCCCCCAACGGTTGTCGTGAGTGCTGCATACCCAGGCGCCAATGCAAAAGTTGTTGCCGATACGGTTGCTGCGCCCATCGAGCAACAGGTTAATGGCGTCGAAAACATGATGTACATGACTTCCACAAGTTCTTCCGACGGCACCTATGCTCTTACGATTACTTTCGAAATTGGAACAAATCTGGATGATGCCCAAGTGTTGGTTCAGAACCGTGTAGCGATTGCTCAACCCAGTCTTCCCGAAGAAGTTCGCAGGCAGGGATTATCTGTTAAGAAGCAATCCTCGAATATTATCATGGCTGTAACTCTGACATCACCCAGCAAGAAATTTGATGGGTTGTTTTTGTCCAATTATGCAACTCTGCGTTTACGCGATGAACTAAGCCGGGTGGATGGCGTTGGTGATGTACTGGTGCGTGGAGTTGGTGCTTATGCCATGCGCATCTGGCTGGATCCAGACAAGCTTGCATCGCGGCAGTTGACAACACAAGATGTAACTGCAGCTCTGGCGAGGCAGAATGTTCAGGTGGCAGCGGGCCAGGTTGGTCAACCACCCAGCCCTGATGGCCAGCGCTTTCAAATGACGGTAACCACTCTGGGCAGGCTTTCAGATCCAGATCAATTCGAAGGTATTGTTGTTAAGGCAAGCGCTTCTGGGCAGATGGTTTATTTGCGTGATGTTGCACGGGTCGAACTCGGTGCGCAAAACTACGACTCCTATGCTTCTCGTAATGGCATGGATTCCGCCAACATGCTTGTCTACCAGCTTCCCGGTTCCAACGCTATTGATGTTGCCCGCTCGGTTCGTGTTGCGATGGAGAAGATAAAGCCCACCTTGCCCGAAGGGTTGGAGTACAACATTCCGTTTGATACGACCAAATTTGTCGAAGCTGCTATTCAAAGTGTTTATACCACTTTAATCGAAGCAGGGCTTTTGGTATTGATCGTGATCTTAGTGTTTCTGCAAAGCTGGCGGGCCCTTTTGATTCCTGCTACCACTGTCCCAGTCACCATTATTGGTGCGTTTGCTTTCATGCCACTCTTGGGCTTTTCTGTTAACATGCTTACGCTTTTCGGATTGGTTCTTGCCATCGGTATTGTTGTTGATGATGCAATTGTAATTGTTGAAAATGCCATGCACCATATCGAACGAGGCTTGGCCCCACGCGATGCCACCATCAAAGCAATGACCGAGGTTACAGGCCCAGTCATTGCAATCACTTTGGTTCTGATGGCAGTCTTTTTGCCAACAGCTTTTCTGGGCGGAATAACAGGCCAACTTTACCGCCAGTTTGCTCTTACCATCGCTGCCACTGCTTTCATCAGTGCTGTAAATGCCCTTACTCTAAAGCCGGCACAATGCGCCACTTATCTTAGGCCCTATACCGGGAAGAACTTTTTCACCCGTGTTTTTGATTTCTTCTATAAGCCCTTGGAATGGTTCTATTCCTGCTGTATCAGCCAATTGTTGCGTGTGTGGTGGTTGGTGCTGATTGTTTTTGTAGGCATTGCGATCTTCACAGGCTGGTGGTATCAGAAAACGCCTACAGGGTTTCTACCTACGGAAGATCAAGGGTATGTCATTATTGCAGTTCAATTACCCGATGCTGCATCGCTGGATCGAACCCGTGAAGTTACAGAGCGGATGAGCAAAATATTTGCCAGCACCCCAGGTGTGGAACATTGGTTCGTACTTGGTGGGTTTTCTTTGCTAGATGGAACCAATGCCTCGAATGGTGCAACCGCATTTGCTGCCTGGTCCGATTGGTCTAAGCGAACAACACCAGACCTATCGCAAGAATCGCTGGTTGCTCGATTGCAAAAAGAGTTTGCCCAGATGCAGGAATCTTTTATCTTGGTGTTGGTGCCTCCCTCTATTCAAGGGTTGGGTGTTGCAGGCGGGTTCCAAATGCAGATTGAAGATCGTGAAGGCGTTGGGCCTGAAATTCTTCAAGAACGCACCCAAGCCGTTATTGATGAAGCAAGAAAATTACCCGAAATCGGAGGCGCTTCCAGTTCCTTCCGGGCTGGTGTTCCCCAACTTTATTTGAACATCGATCGTGTTAAAGCCGAGCGAATGGGCGTGATGCTTAGCGATGTTTTTGCAACGCTGCAAGCAAACCTTGGATCGGTTTATGTAAACGACTTTAATAAATTTGATCGTACTTATCAGGTAAGGGTTCAGGCTGATGCTCGATTCCGTTCCGATCCTTCAAGGCTTAGGCGTTTGGAAGTTCGCAACCGAACTGGCCATCGTGTTCCTTTGGCTACCTTGCTCACTCCCGAGACCAGAATCGGACCGCAATCCATCATCCGATATAATTTGTACCCAACCGCTTCTATAAATGGTGGCGCAGCTCCCGGGGTTAGTTCGGGCGAGGCGCTCAAGGTTATGGAATCTGTTGCCGCTAAAGTTCTTCCGCGCTCTATGGGTTTTGATTGGACTGGCATTGCCTATCAGGAAAAGCGAATCAGTGGCGAGGCGGTCTTTGTTTTCGCCCTTGCAGTGTTGTTGGTTTATCTAGTTCTGGCTGCGCAATACGAAAGCTGGTTGCTTCCCCTAGCGGTGATTTTGGTTGTTCCCCTTGGAATTTTTGGCGTAGTAGCTGCGGTTAATTTCACGGGTACGGATAATAACATGTACACGCAGATTGGTGTGGTGTTGATTATCGCACTGGCTTCGAAGAATGCAATTTTGATCGTGGAGTTTGCCCGTGAGTTACGACTTCAAGGAAGATCGATTCATGAAGCTGCGATTGAGGCTGCAAGAATGCGTTTTCGACCTATCCTCATGACTAGTTTTGCTTTCATCATGGGCGTGTTGCCTTTGGTCTGGGCGACGGGCGCTGCTGCTGCAAGTCGAAGGGCATTAGGTACTGCGGTTTTCGGTGGCATGATCACTTCGACCGTGCTTGCGGTTTTCTTTGTGCCTGTGTTTTATGTTGCGGTTCAGAAATTGATTGAGCTCTGGAATGGCCCGCCCAAGTTCATTTCTGCAGAAGAAGTGCACCCATCTGTTTGAGATGGGTGTGTAGAATCCAGACTTTTGTTACTAACGGAGAGGGGGGGATTTGAACCCCCGATACCCTTGCGAGTATTTCAGTTTTCGAGACTGACGCATTCAGCCGCTCTGCCACCTCTCCAAACTATAACCACTTCGCTCCTAAGTTCCTATCTTACAAGAAGAATGTGGCAAAGGCGATAATGTTTTAACCCGTTCTCCATGGATGATGGCAAACGGGTTTTATTATCAAACCGCAATATCTAGCAATTACGATTATTATTTTAACTCTTTGATTCTGATCCTGCGGTATTCCATTTGGCCACGATCAGCTTCAAGGCCGATAGGGCCTGTCATTGGCAGTTCATTTGGAAACTTCAATTCTTCGCCATTGCAAGTGCAGGTTGCGACTTTTCCTTTTACAATCACTTCGATTTCGTTCCAATCTTGTGCCTTGTACTTCTTCAAATCTTTGTAGGGGCCAGCAACAAGGTAATCCCTGCATTGTAGTTGTGGCTTGCGGATGAAGACGCCACTGTCTGCGTTTACTTCAGCACGAAATTCCAACTTCAAATGGAAGTCTGTTGGGAATTCCTGCACGGTCCACATTTGCGCAGTGCCTTTGCCAGGATTGACGATAATTTTGCCATCTTTTGCAGAGTAACGGCCATCGCTTGCATTGGCTTTGCCATCGAATGCAGGGCCATTGCTGTAATGCCATCCGGTTAGATCTTTGCCATTTAGCAATAGCTTGAAACCTGGTTCGAGAACAAATCCAGTGTCTGCCTGAGATATAGCAAGGCTGAGGGTTAAAGTGATAAGAGTTGCGTTCATCGGTCTGGTTCTCCTGTTGGAAGTTCATGGGGTTAAATAGTTCGTTCAATTACAGTATCTTTGGTGAAGGTGGGAAGCCATCATAAAATTTTAATTCTTGAAGTGTAAGCAAAAGCAGAAGCATTTGCCACGGACGAACACGGAATTACACGGAAGGAACCAGAAGCAGAAGGTTAGCCACGGAAGTAAGCTAGATCTTGATTTGGGTTGATGAATGGCTTCAAAGCCCATGGACTGCGTTCCATGGGTCTATTGTTTTAAATGATGAAAGGTAGGCAATGCAGACCCCACCCAGCGCAGTGGGCGGACTTGAAGGCGTTGAGAAGAGGGTTGGGAGTAGGGGGGAAAAAGAAAGCAATGGTTTAAAGGTTGTTCCTAAGGTTATTTAACTTTAGAAGCAATCCACAATCTTGCGAGGGAGGTTGGTTTAAAGCCGTCACTTTGCTTTTCCAGTTCCAAAGTAACTTGAGTTTGTTTTCCCGTTTTAATGAGTGAGACAACTTTTCCTGCGATTGATTCTGCGGATGCTTTACGATCGATCCCTGCAGAAGCAACTTTGATTAGACTGCCTTTTTTAAGAAGGTTTACCTGATCTTCCCCTTCGTTGAAAAGAGTAAGGATAAGTTTTGATCCATTAGCTTCATCCACATAGCCAGGTGCGCCTTCTTTAAGAATGCGTTGTGCGTGAACTTCTTTTTGTTCGGTTCTGAATTTATTCAGGCTTTCATCATCAAGAAAGATTTCCCAAGCCATGCGAACTTTGCCTTTGCCTATGCCATGGGTTTTGGTGCGAAGTTTGTCGCCCTTTTTGATATCAGAGAATTGAGCGGGTTGGCCTGCCTTCCAGAATCGGGTTTCTTTATCAGTTTCGATAACCACACCTTTTTCACGGATGAAAGTTAGATCGCCCTTGGCCCATGTGGTAGAGATTTTTCCAGCCTTGGCATCGATTTCTTCCACGAAGAAGTATTCGCCATGCCCGTTCATCATGTTCATTTCGTCTTGGATGTAGGTAAGAAAAACCCATTCGCCCTTTTCGTTTTCATGAAGGCGAAAGATGGCTCGTTCGCCAATACGGAAGTCTTGCAAGTCACCATGCGTCGCATGATGAAGTAGTTCTGCATAAGGCATAACGGTAAAGGTGATGACTTCATCGGTGTTTTCTCTGCGGAATTTTCCGGTTCGGGTTTGTAGATCAATGCTGATCAGTTCGCCCCATGGCCTTTGCATTTTATCAAAGGGGATGATTACTTTTCCCGGGGTGATTTTAAGAACGGGCTTGGCTGGAGCATCTGCAGCAGTGCCTGAATCCCCTATTAAAGAGATCAAGGCAAGCGCCAGGATTGAAGCAGTGAATAATCTTAGTTTAATTTTCATTATATGTAGGGTTCGTTTGAGATTGTTCTGTCAGTTTTAGAAACGCTCTAAAAATCAGGGTAAGAGAGACATTGCACCTAAGGTAGTATAATCGCAGTGATCTTATGATATTTTAGAAAATAAAGTAAAAAAATCGATGAATAAGCGTTGGAGGGAAGCAGAAGCAGAAGAATTAGCCACGGAAGGAAGACATATCTTTCAGAGCCGGATGCGTTAGCGACGGTTGCTTTTTTTAATAAGCTTTGATCCATTAGATTCAACCACATAGCCAAGTGCTTTACAAATAATGATGGTGAGTGTTTGTTATAACAAGAATTGCCTAATTAGATTTCTACGCCTATGCTTGAAGAAGGTTGTAAATTGAAGTTATTTTCGGAAGCTTGATTTATGCAATGGATATTGAAAGTGTTTGGGCAAAAACCAAGATTGCAGGATTGGGAAAATCGTGCTGCTTCTTTAAAGGTAGAGCAAGGGCCACGCCCCAAAGATAACCGCGATTGTTTTGAACGAGAGGTAGCAAAGGAAGCCTTGGGTGTACCAGAGCAAGGCGGGCCGCATCAACGGGTTGCAAAATCTATCATGGCTTATGAGATATTTCCACCTGAAGTGGTGTCTCCTGTTTTGCATCGATCACCAATTCAGGTGGGTGATACGGTTGGCATATTGTTTCATTTTTTGCCTAGTGTTGATTTGTTTTGTGGGGCAATTGTTCTTGAATGTTTTGATGAGGCAAGGGATGAAATTTGGCGAACCGGGTTTAAGTATCGCACTTTGTCGGGGCATCCAGAACTTGGTGAAGAAACTTTCAGTGTCGAGAAAAATATGAATACTGGAACAGTGGTAGTGGCACTGCGATCGTGGTCAAGGGCAGGAACATGGTTAACCTGGCTTGCATGGCCTTACACCCGGTATAGCCAGATCCGTGCTAATAAATCTGCATTGGCATATCTTGCAATGGTAGCAGCGCAAAAATTTTCCCTTTCAAAATGAAATTAACCAATCAGTTTAAAGGTAGATTTTACATTCCCAAGTGCAACTATTACAATTTTTTGAAAGAACCACTCTTAGGTCATGGGTGTATCAAAAAGGTTGAGTTGGCAAGATGTTCAGCTTATGCGGTGGAAGGCTAGCGAGGTAAATCAGATTTTTTGAAAAAAGGCTCAAGGTGGAAAGCAGGTGTGGAAATAAGGTGTCATATTTGGCAAGTAAGGTAATAAAAGGGTGCCTTTAGATTCCAGATCGGTCAGTTAATGAATATTTTGGAAAATTTAGGCATCATGGCACAAGGGTTGCCATCTTTATTACGCTGTTAAAAGTTTTTAAAGAAGATGAAGAGGTGGGGTATGAGCCAGAGAGATTCAAATATGTTGTTTTTGAAGGATATGCTGGAACATTTGGTTTCTTGCCAGCAGCAATTGCAATGGACGACCGACAGCCAAGCTGTGCATGTTTTGACCGAAGTGATGCTAAGAGATTTGGAAAGATGCAACAAGTTATGTGAAAGCATCAAACGGAAAGCAAGTCATGCGGTAGCAGTCTAGCAATTACAAAGCTGACTAGAAAACTTTAATCAAAAGCAAAAACCAGTGTGCCAAAAGGCATGCTGGTTTTTTTTCGTATTCGTGTGATTGGCATAGCTAAAATAATCGTCACATCTTCGCTAGTTTTTGCGAACGGCAAAAGCCAAACGATCTGTATAGGTGGAAGCATAATAGCAAGAACCTTCGGTACAAAGGTCGTAGTGGATATTCTCGGTCGAAAAGATAATCCGATAAGAACATTGTAGATTGCAGCCGGCGTAGGAAACGCCAGGCACCTGGAGCGTTAGGTTCCCGGCTGAATCACTCGCCGATTGAAATATGTCATCTGTGTGGATGGCTAAGGCGGAGTGATGTAGTTCACCCGGGGAAGTTTCAGGGCCAGCTTGTAAAAGACAAGCCACCCCCGACCCAAGTTTTAACGAGGAGTTACGATGAAGAGGATGCGCATGGTAGCGCCGCTGTTGGCAGTTCTGGTTGGCTTGTTTGCCACCCAAAATGTGTCAGCCTCAAACTGCGGTGCAGGTAAGTACAATGCTTCTGGCTCGCCTTGCTGCGATGCCCAGAGTTGTTTTTCTTCTGCCACCGGGCAGATGAGAGAAAATTTCCGCCTTGTTGTGGACAATGTCCTGGGCAAGCGCTGGTTGACTTCCTACACCACAGTACAGGAAACAACCATGAAGCAAGTCACGAAGACTTGCTACAAAGACGAAGCCCGCACCTGCTACAAGAAGTGCTATGAAACGGTCTTCAAAAATGTTGAAGAACAAGTTCAGAAAAAAGTGATTGAAACCGCTTACAAAGATTGCGAATACACCGTATGCAAGCCAGTCAAGAAGACTTGCATGAAGGAAGTTACTTCCACGGTTTGCAAGCCTGTTTGCGAAACTCACTACAAAGATTGCAAGTATACCATTTGCAAGCGCGTTCCAGTTCAATGCGAAAAGGAATGCTGCTACACCGTTTGCAAACCCGTAACTGAAGTGCATTGCCACAAGGTTACCTGCCAGTTGCAGAAGAAAATCTGCGAACAGCATGAAAAGGAATGCAAGTATACCGTTTGCAAACCTGTACAAGAAACTTGCATCAAGGAAGTTAAATGTGTACAGAACAAGAAGGTTATTGAAAATTGCGTAAAAGAAGTCAAGTGTGTTGAATACAAGAACGTACAAGAAACGATTGAAAAAGAAATCGTCAAAACTGTATGGAAGCCTGTTGAAACCACCAAGAATGTTTCACGCAGAGTTGGCGAATGGGTTGTAGAAAACTACACCATCCCCGCAACCACCAAAACCCAGTGGGTTCGTACACCTAGCGAATCGGTGTTTGATCCTGCTACCTGCCGTACTGTTTGCAAACCAGGCAAGTTGACCCGCGTTTGCTGCGAAGTTCCTGCGAAGGAATGCTGCCGTAAGGTGTTCAAAGTTAACACTGTTTGCGAACAAGTTACTTGCAAATCTTATGTAAGGGAATGTGTTAAGGAAAAAGTTCCAGTAACCGTATGCAAAAAAGTTGCTGTCTGCACTGTAAAGAAAGTTCCTTACACTGTATGCAAAGTCGTTCCTGAAACCATCATCAAGAAAGTTCCTTACACTGTAACCAGGATGGTTCCTGAAACCATTGTAAAGAAAATTCCTTATACCGTCAGCAAGACCATTCGTGGTGCTTATGTTGATGGCAAGGGTGTTGGCCACGGCGAAGCTGGTTCTGATAAGGCTGATGGCAAGAACGGTAATGGCAAGGGTGGCGATGCCAAGAATGGCAACGACGGCAAGGGCTCCAATGGCAATGCAGGCAACGATGCTGGCAAACCTTGGGTCTTCACCGAAGGCGCAACTTTTGACAAAACCTACACTACCACTTCCACCAAGATGGTTCGTGAAACCCAGATCAAGAAAGTTCCTTACACTGTCTACAAGACTGTGACTGAGGAAGCTGTAAAGAAGGTTCCTTACACCGTAGTCAAGATGGTTCCTGAAACCGTCAAGAAGATGGTGCCTGTAACCGTCACCGAAATGGAAACCACGAAGTGCGTAAAGAAAGTTCCTTACAAGGTATGCCGAACTGAAACCGTAACCGTATGCAAGAGAGTTCCTGAAACGATCTGCAAGATGGTACCTTACACGGTTAATGTAAAGGTTCCTTACAAGGTAACTGAATGTGTACCAGTAACCGTATGCAAGAGGGTCAAAGTTGATCCTTGTGACAACGGCAAATGTGGCAAGAACGAATGCGATCCTTGCAAGGAAAAGCTCCTTGATAAGATTTTCCGCAACCGCCTTTGCTGCAAGAATCCTTGCGAAGATAGCTGCGCTCCAGCAAAAATCGAGGCAACACCTGCCAAGTAATTAGCTGAGCGAGTTAAAATAAGACCGGCCCCAAGAATCATTCTTGGGGCCGGTTTTTTTATTTCCATATCTGCCCCGAAAGCATTAAGTCAGAGCCGGAAGCGTAAGCGACGGTAAGGGAAGAAAAAGCAATCCGTCGCTAACGTATCCGACTCAGAAAAGAATCGAAAGATAATTGCAGTAGTTAAATATGTTTATTTATGTAAAGATTTCTCTTGTGAAATTACATTCGTAATAAGTTAATCAGAGCCGGAAGCGTAAGCGACGGAAAATAGATTCCCCGCAAATGGTTGGAAGAAGCCCTTATGCCTCAAGAACCCCTAGCTTACTTTATTACCTTTACCACCTATGGAACTTGGTTGCAGGGCCGCAATCCGGGGTGGGTTGATCGAGAACATAATGAATACGGTGCCCCAATTCTCAAAGCTGACATTGAACGAGAATCTGCCCATCGCACTAAGTTGAGACAAGCTGAATATCGTCTTGACGAACCCCGTTGTGCGATCGTCTTAAGAACCATCCTTGAAGTGGTGGCTAACCGCAAATGGCGGGCGTTGGCGGTTCATGTGCGGACCAATCACGTGCATATTGTAGTTTCTGCAGGGGTGAAGCCAGAAAAGGTCCTGGCGGATTGTAAAGCCTGGGCAAGCAGGCAGTTGCGTGAAGAATTCAATGAGGATGCTGCTCGCGATCGCTGGACTCAGCATGGAAGTACAATCTATCTCTGGAGCGAGGCATCGGTTGCAGAGAAGGTGGAATATGTTGTCAACGGTCAAGGAAGTCCCATGTCTGTATTTGATTATCGCAGATGATTAGTTTGTGCAATCAGAGCCGGAAGCGTGAGCGACGGTAAGGGAAGAAAAAGCAGTCCGTCGCTCACGCTTCCGGCTCAGAAAAGCAGTCCGTCGCTCACGCTTGCGGCTCAGAAAAGCAGTCCGTCGCTCACGCTTGCGGCTCAGAAAAGCAGTCCGTCGCTCACGCTTCCGGCTCAGAAAAGCCAACCGCCACTGAATATTATTGTTACAATGTCGCAACGATGTGCCTAAAGCAATTAGCTAATTGGCCAAGTCTCTGAGGGAATTTGCGATGACTAGTAGATTAGCCGGCCTATTCTTGATGTTAAGTTTGGCCCTGCATTTGGGTTGCGCTCAGGAAAAAGAAAGCCCTGCTGCCAAACCGCTCCCCAATGATGCTAAAAAGGTGGAAGCCAAGAAGGTGCCTGTAGGTCCGAACATTCTTTTTGAAGTTGATGGCGAAACCCGAAAAGTCTGGGTCAGCGCAGAGGTTTGTAGAACCATGGGGCCTTTGGAGCAATTGCTTTGCAGGAAAGGAACCAAGGAGCACGAATCTGTTCTTATTGCAGATATTGATGCCCGCGATTTGCATAAAGCCCTGATGCTTGCGCGTGGCGAACCCGGCTCGCCCGTTACCTTCCGCCCAGAATACAAAGCTGCAACGGGTTCTGTAATTCGCATCACCTTGATGTATGAAAAAGATGGCAAGAAATTAAGCGTGCCCGCACAGGATTGGGTGCGCGATACTAAATCAATGAAAGCTTTGGCACATGATTGGGTTTTCGCAGGCAGTAGATTTGTTCCCGATCCACTCGATAAAAACAAACCCCCCATCTACCTTGCAAACGAAGGCGATGTTATTTGTGTCAGCAATTTTGAATCTGCCTTGCTGGATCTTCCAATCGAAAGCAGCAAGCAGAATGCAGAGGTGCAATTCGAGGCTTTTACTGAGAATATTCCGCCCGATGGCACTAAGGTTGCTGTCTGTTTAGAAGTGATACCGCCTACAACAAAAAAACCATGATTGATTGTTTTTGTTGCATTTGGTTTTGCTTAAGGTTAAACCAGAGTAGTTGTATTGTTGTGGCCTAGGCCACTTAGGATAATTCCCACCAAGTCAGGAAACCCAAGATGAATAGTAGACTTAAATTGACTCGTCGTAGTGCCATTAAAACCATGGGTATTGCGCTTACTGCGCCAATGGTTTTCAAACGTTTCACTCAGGCAGCACCTAGCGAAACCCTGATGCATGCCAGTTTTGGTGCGGGCGGCATGGCTCGTTCAGACATCAATTCGCTTACTGCGAGCAAAAACCTCAAGCTGGTTGCTGTTGCAGATGTGGATAAAAGCAGACTCGAAGAATTGAAGAAATCATTTCCTGATGTGAAGGTGTATACCGATTGGCGAGAATTGCTCGATAAGGAAAAAGGTTTGAACTCTGCGAACATCTCTACACCTGACCATATGCATGCTCCAATCACCATGCGAGCCATGCAGCAGGGGTTGAATGTCTACACGCAGAAACCTCTTACTCAATCCATTTATGAATCGAGACAGCTAACCAAGGTTGCAGCAGAGAAAAAACTCGTCACACAGATGGGTATTCAAATTCATTCGCATGAAGTTCATAAGACCGTGGTCAATGCAATCCAGACCGGCGTTGTTGGTAAGGTGAAGGAGATTTATAGCTGGAGTGGCAAGCAATGGGGCGATAAAGGCCCACGACCTGAAAAAACTGATGCTGTTCCTGCAACACTTGATTGGAATGGCTGGCTAGGTGTTGCTGCAGAACGACCTTATATCACAGGTTATTATCATCCCGGCAATTGGCGCAAACGATTAGATTTCGGCACAGGTACTTTCGGAGATATGGGCTGCCATATCCTTGATCCTGTTTTTAGTTCCGTTGCTTTTACCTACCCTAATTCAGTTATCTGTCTGCAAGGTGGCACCGGCCCTGATAGTTGGGGCCTTGATAATCAGGTTCGGTATACCTTCCCAGGAACCAAGTTCACCACGGATACGGTTACACTCAATTGGTTCGATGGTAGCCTGAGGCCGGGCAAGGAAGTTCAAGCTTTGCTGGGCGATCGCAAGATTACTGATCAAGGCTCGATATATATTGGCACCACGGGTGTCTTGTATTCTCCTTATATTGGTGCTCCTGTTCTTTTCCCAACAGAAAAAGGCAAGGATATCCCCATTGTTAAAATCCCAGGTGACAATCATTATCTGCAATGGGTGGAAGCTTGCAGGGGCAATGGCGCTGCTTCTGCTCCATTCAGTTATTCTGGCCCAATGACCGAATCTGTTTTATTGGGTACAATGTCTACCCGATTTCCCAAGCAGGAATTGACTTGGAATGCAGAGAAAATGGAGATCACCAACTTCAAGGATGCGAACCAGTTTGTGCGTAAGACCTACCGCAAGGGTTATGAAGTTGAAGGCTTGTAATTTATTCGTTCGTCAAGTGAAAAGGCTCAACGAAAAAGGCTCCTTGTAATCAAGGGGCCTTTTTAATTTGAAGCTTGCTCGAAGGTTACCAGATATCTTAAGATTCATGTATACTGTTCAGGGATATGGTAGATTTCCTACTTCTGGAGAAATGTTAAATGCGAATGTTGATTCAAAAATTCATGGCTGTGCTTTTAGGTATCACGATGTTTGCAACATCGGTTCTGGCCTGCTCACGCGCCTTGTGGAATACCGATGGCCATGCTGTGACTGTTGGTAGAAATATGGATTGGATCAATAACATGGCGGTTGATTTCTTTGTCATCCCCCGTGGAATTGAGCGGGATGGGTTGGTAGGCCCAAACTCTGTTAAGTGGAAATCCAAGTACGGGCAGTTGGCATTGGTGCGCGAGGGTGCGGGGGTCGTAGATGGTGTTAACGAAAAAGGCCTTGCTGGGCATATGTTGTGGCTTGGCGCTTCGGATTATGGTGCCCGTGATCTAAACCGACCAGCGATGAGCTTGGGGGTTTGGTTGCAATATTGTTTGGATAACTTTGCTTCTGTTGCGGAAGTTGCTGCTGCATTCGAGAAAGATCCCTTTCAAATTGTTACCACTAAATTTGATGGATTGAAAGCAAGTACACATTTAGCGTTCGAAGATTCTACAGGGGATTCTGTTATCATCGAATATCAAAATGGAAAACCAAAGGTATACCATAGCCGTAAGCATACGGTGATGACCAATGACCCAGTGTTTTCAAAGCAATTGGAGAAATTGGCCAACTATAAAGGCTTTGGCGGAAATGACCCACTGCCCGGAAGCAGTGCTGCAGCAGATCGTTTTGTTCGGGCTGCATATTATTTGCAGGGATTACCCAAAGCTTCAAATAATCGTGAATCTGTGGCTTATGTTTTTAGCGTGATGCGAAATGTTTCACAGCCTTTTTCAGAAATCGATCTCAAGGCAATTGTTTCGGGCCAACCGCACAATAGCCCCACCCGCTGGCGTACGGTCATCGATCTCACCAACGGGAATTTTTATTACGAATCCACTCTTTCTCCCAATATCATCTGGGTCAACTTCAAAGAACTTGATTTCAGCACAGCTTCTGGACTGCGGAAGATGGATTTACAGGGAGACAATTTGATAGGCGATTCTACAAAAGGTTTCAAACCAGCGAAGGGTTTTTCAGTCTTGAAGCCAGAGTAATAGCGGCCTATACCGTTTTGCTCGAATGCTTGTAATCAGTTTTTAGCTGAAAGGCTTAACGATAATGTGGCTCATCAAGGCATCTCTTCGTAATCCGTACATGGTTGCAGCGTTTGTCTTCATGCTGATTATTCTGGGTTCGCTTTCAATTTTAAGCATTCCCATAGATATTCTGCCTGTGTTCAAGGCGCCTGCAGTGCAAGTGCTGACTTATTACCCCGGTATGCCTGCTTCTTCGATAGAGAAAACCATCACCAATAGGATCGAGCGCTGGGTGAATCAGGCACCTGGTGCTCGATTGGTGGAATCAAGGTCGGTGCCCGGCGTGAGTGTGGTTAAAGTATACTTTGATAGCTTGAAGAAGGAACCGCAGTCGAACCTACGCTTTCTAGTTTTGGTGATTAAGCATGGTTTAAAATCGATGTTAATAAAATTGGGTTTGGAGTGAAAAACCAACGATGCAATTAACTTGAAACAATATGCTCTTGTAAATCGAGCTAATAAATATATTCAAGTAGAAAACGTTTTAAACTGAGATCCCCTATTTGTTTAAATCAAAGTACGATTAATTACGAATAGGTAGATGCTAATTAAATGTTAAAATGAAACTTAACAATATCATGGCGTAATAAAACTTAAGGAACAATATTTTTAGGTGGTAATGCTTGAACTGGTAGATCTGTTTTTTTTGCATTATCCAAGGCGGCTAGAGGCGGTTCACCTATTGCCATGTAAAGTTCGAATTGGGCTCGGTTAAAATCAAGCACTTCTGCAAGATAGAGATTTCTAGCCCGATTAATTTCCTGAATGGCAAGCAAAGGTTCTAAGGCGTCATATTCTTCTCTGGGACTTATCAAACCAAAGGAAGTAGCTAGAAGTTTTCTATATAACTCCTCAACTTGCACAACAGCTTTTTGTGCGGATTCAAGAGTTTCAAATTTAGCTGCAGCGATTCGGGCAGACTCTGCGACCTCGGCTGTTGTTATGGCTTGAACCTCAGTAACCTCGAAAAGAGATTCTTCTAATTGGGCTCTGCGTTCGCGAATTTGGGCGAGGTTGCCTAATCCGAAATTTCTTAATTCCCAGTTGGCTTGTAAAAGAATATCTTCTCTTCCTCCAGTGTCACCTATAAAGCCGTTTTTCCCACCACCGAAAACACCCCCAAGATAATCCATTTGCAGCTTAGGAATTAAAGGCTGACTTTTTGCCAACCTAAGTCTTTCGTTTGCAGCACCTGCCATAAATCGACTTACATTCAATTCTGGTCGATTCATAACAGCTAATTCCATAAGGTTTTCCAATGTTTTATCCTGGGAAATCAAAACTAAGGGGTATATACCATCAGAAGGAACCAATAAGGTTTCTGGAGGTAGTAGCAGAACTTTTGCCAATCTAGCAGCAGCGGCGCCTGCCTGCCCTTCCAAATCTATTCTTTCCTGTTTTCTCAAAAACATTTCCGTCATGGCACGATTCAAATCACCCTTTGTTTTAGACAAACCAGCTTTGTCTGCGATTTGTGCACGATCGATCATTTGATTGATCCGGTCCAAAACCTCATTATTAATTGCCAATCTGCCGTGAACTCTAGCTAATTCATAATAATTAATGGCGGCGGAAAGTTGGGTTTTGTTTCTAACTGCTCTTGCTGCTTCTCCTGTTGCTCTTAATTGTTGCATGCGCACCAGGGGTTCAAAAATAGCTTCTGCAGCATCCACCCGTAGACTGGGACCTCCAAGCCCATACATATTAGATCTGCTTACTGTAAACGTGTCTCCACGCCGATTCTGGTCTACCCCGTCATGGCGAAAATAACCTGGCCCAAAAGACAAAGATGGTACAAACAATAGGTTTGCAAGGTCTTGACGGGCTTGTGCAGCTTTTACTCTAGCTTGGGCGATTGAAATTAAAGGACTATTGGTGTCCGCTAGGCGGATCGAAGTAGCTAAATCAATTGGGTAAGCCTTGGTTTGTTCATTGGCGTAATTATTAACGGGCCTTTCCTTTGAAGATGCATACGGTTTCCTAGTCGTTTTGGAATCCGGCATTGGCAATGAAGGTGTTGTTATCTGGGCCAGCAAATATGCTGGAAGAAAAATAAATAAAACTAACTGGTAAATCATGATTCTCATTATGGATTTACCTCTTTGAATTCCACTTCCATGTTTTCAACCAATTCCGATTGTCTGTTTACCACAACTTTATCATTGGCATTAAGATATCTCCAATGAGATTCAATTTTTTCGTCGGCTACAAGAATTACAGTTTCTTTGCCATCATCCATTTCAATTTTTGCATTTAAGATTTTAACTTTTTTGTCAATAACTACAAATACTACAGGTTTCCCATTTTTTCTAATCACGGCATTACTGGGTAGAACACCAGCGTTATGCAAATTTTGTAGCTCGATTTTCATAGTTCCAGTAATTCCAAGTAAAAGGTGGTTCATTTGTTCAGGTTTTAAAAGAATGGAATTTTCCAGCATTCTTTTCTCTCCCATGTCCATTTCCAAATCCACTTCTACTCCAACAGATCTATCTGCTGAATTTATTAAGGGTGAAAATCTAGATATAGTTCCCTTTATGATCAGATTTGGGTATTGGCTAAAATTAATTTCCACGGGTGTTTTTGTTGATAAACCAGAAATTGCCGTATCTGGAAAACGAGCCGTAACCCGAAGATGCTGATTTGATACCACAATTAATATTGGATCTTTTGCTACACCGGAAGGTGGGGTAACAAAATCTCCGACATCGGCAGATCTTTTGACGACAATACCATTAAATGGCGCCTTGATATATGCCATACCAAGTTGAGCTTCAGCCTTTTGCAATTCTTTGGCAGCAACATCAATTGCTGACTTCTTGTTTGCCAGTTCATTTTCTGAGACAATAATTTCCAATTCTTTTTCTTTTAATGAACCTTTGGCTTGTTCTATTCCTGCGCGTGCAACCTCTATTCCTGCTATAGCTGCCTGAAATTCTCGATTTTGCTCATCCAGCAACCCTAACGATATGCTTTCATCCTTTGCAAGTATTTTAAATCTTTCTAATCTACTGCTACGAAATTCACTAATTGCGTTTGCCTGGATAAGTGAGGATTCAGCTTGCTTGATCCGACTGTTGGCAGCAATGATACCCGCTTTTGCTCGTTCCCAAATTGCCTGGCCAGTTTTATACTCAATTTCTTTTTGCTTTACTATTTGTTTTTTTAATTCCACATCAGCTTTTACATCAGGTACATCGAGTTCAAGCAGAATTTCATTTACTGTGATTTTATTACCTATATGCTTTGTGATTTTTTTCACTATCCCGGGAAGCCTAGAATTCAGTTCCGCCTTTTCATAAGGTTCTAACACGCATAATTGGGTTGAACTGATTGCGGTGGAAGCCAAAACCTTAGGTGAAACAACTTGAACGGTTTTTTTTACATTGACGTTCTTGTTTTTCACCAAGGGCAATAAATCTTTGTTAGAACTAAATATAAAATAGCCTATGATAGCCAAGACGATAAATCCAAGAGTTACAAGCAGAATTTTTCTTTTCATCCCCTAGCCTCTTTCTTTTGAAAGTCATCAATCATTGCCAGTAAAACTGGGACCATGAATAGGGATAAAGCTGTTGCAGTTATCAAACCGCCTATTACTGCGCGAGCAAGTGGCATTAGGGTTTCAGTACCGGGGCTTAAACCGAGTGCCAATGGCAACAGATCGAGGCTTGTTGCTAGGAAAGTCATTAATATGGCTCGAAAACGTAATGATCCTGCCTTTGATGCCCTTTCAAACCCCAATAATCCATTTTCAGATTTCAATTTGTTCGCACAATCCACCACCAATACGCCCTGGGAAACGACGATACCTGTCAAAAAAACAAGACCCATAATTGATTGGATATTGATTGGCGTATTAGTAACAAACAAAGTAACCAATACTCCTGCAAAACCAGGGATAATTCCGACAAGTATAACCATTGGTGTAAGAAAAGATTGCATAAGTGGAACCATCAGTAAATAAACAAAAACAAGTGCAAGTATGAAGCCCAGGCCCAGACTGCGGAAAGTTTCTATCATTCTTCCATATTCGCCCACTAAGGAAATATTCAGTTTTCTCTCAGTCTTTAACTTTTCTACCAGTGGCTGGATTTCAGATGCAACAGCACCTAGATCCCGACCATCCACATTCACTAAAACTGATATTTTTCTTGCCAACTGTAAATGTTGGATTTCTACAGGGTTTTGGCCCTTATCCAATTCTATCAGTGAACCTAAAAATATAGGTTTACTTGTTGTACCACCTGTGACAGGGATGGATAGAATTTCTTCGATGGTTCTATCGGGATTTTCTGGGTACTGGACTGCCACAAAATATTGATTTCCTGATTTTGCATCGATCCAGAAATTCTTTTGTATGGATGCGCTCGAATTCATGGCGGCCACTACCTGCTGCGCTATATCCTTAGGTGTCAAACCAGCCTCTGCAGCTTTTTGTTTTAGAATATGTATCTTAAGCACTGGCAGATCATTTCGTTGTTGCAACCTAACATCCACCGCACCTGGGATTTCACGGATTTGTTTTTCTAATGTTTGAGCTGCATCCATGGCATCGGAAAGTTTTCCTCCCAAAATTGCAACTTCGATAGGGGAAGATGCTCCCTGATTCAATGCAGCTGATATAATACCTCCGCTATTAAAGCTGACTTTTAAATCAGCAAACAAGGCATCTTCTTGAATTGCATTACGGATGTCTCTGACATACTCTACGGTTTTTCGAGTCTTTTTATCTTCAAGTTGTATTCTTACAACACAATCCATCTGCCCGCTATTTTCTGTATAAGCAGCAGACCAATCAGTAGTTAGTCCGATTTCTGAAACCAATAACCGAAGATCATTTTTTGGAATAATCTGGCGGACTAGTTTTTCCACAGCGGAAATTCTTTCCTCGGTGCCATCCAAGCGTGAATCTGATGGAGCCTGAACCAATATATTAATCTGACCAGTATCCGTTGCAGGAAAAAACTCTTTGCCGATTGATGGCAGCAAAACCAGACTTAGCAAACTAAGGATCAAAATTCCGGGTAGAATTATCCAGCGAAACTTTTGGGCAATTTTTAATAAGTATAGATAATTAAAAGTTAAATTATCAAGCATATGTTCTATTGCATGGTGGGCTTTGCCGAAAAAACTCTTTTCTGTTAAATTCTGATTAGCAGGTTTTATCCATCGGGTTGCCAGCATGGGCACTAAAGTCCAGCACAGGAATAGGGTTCCCACCAACGCAAAACTGACAGCAATTGCAAGTGGTTTATAAAGGAAACCAGCAACTCCCGGGGTAAAGGCCACGGGTGCAAGAACCACCATCATGGCAAGTGTGGAGACAAGTACTGGCAATACCAATTCAGAAACCCCGCTTACAGCAGCACTCCTTGCATTCTTTCCCAATCCGTGATGCCTTTGGGTGTTTTCCAATACCACGATCACATTATCCACAAGAGGACCGATGGCAAGAAACAATCCTCCCAATGTCATTGCATTGATCGTATTGCCTGTCACATACAAACCTAAAATGGTGAATAATACGGCCAAGGGTAAAACTAGAAGGGCGATTGCGGTCATGCCCAAGCTACCCAAGAAAATAAAAATCATTATGGCCACCAAAATAGCGCCCAGAATACCCTCTTCTATTAGGCTTATTATGGCTTTCCGTATACCTTCTGATTGATCCATCACCCATTCTAGGGTGGTTCCCTCTGGCAGTGAATTTTGGATGGTTTCTAGGGAGTTGCGAACATTACTTGCAACTGCCAGGCTACTTGAACCACCTTGGCGATAAATCGGGACATAAACCTGCTGATCACCATCAACCCTGACCCTTGATGTCTGGATGAAAGAAGTGTCCTCGGCGTTTGCAAGGTCACCGAGGGAAATGACGCTTCCACCAGGAACCCGGATGGGCAACTGGTTCAATTCCTCAACCTTTTCAACCATAGAATCAATTTCTAAAGCAATTTGTTTTTTTCCAAAGTAAGCGTTCCCAGGTGAACTTACCAAGTTCCCATCCTGCAAGCCTTTGATAATATCGGTTGGTGCCAGATTTCTTGCAACCATACGATTGCGGTCAAGATAAACCATGATAGTGCGATCTTTACCACCTACCACCACTGGTGCCACCACCCCCGGAAGTCCGCCTAGTCGGTTACGCAATTCAATTCTTGCGAGGTCCTTAATTTGGGATTCATCCATGGTTTGATTACGCACAACCATAATACCTAATGGTATAGTGGCTGTAGGATCAAATGGTAAAACCACAGGGGGTAAAGTATTCGGTGGCAGCGTTGGCAAAGTACTTAGGGCCAGCGAATTAGCCATGGTTAAAGCTGCGTTAGGGTCGGTTCCATCCCGGAAAGTAGCTCGAATAATACTGATCCCTGTTAAGGATCGGGATTCAATGCGATCCATCCCGGGTGCTTGATTAACCCATCGTTCCAGGCGGTTGGTAATTGTTCTTTCTACCGATGCTGCTGGCATCCCCTGAAAGTAGGTAAGTACCTGTACAGCAGGTGTATTAAATGAAGGAAGAATATCTACAGGAATAGAGATTAAAGCCACAATCCCAAGCACAGCGATAAGCATTGCAAATACAACAATGCCGTAAAGACTATCAGCAAAATAATTAATGAGCGGCTTCAAACAAATTCCTTTCTATTTTTAGATACATAAGCTATCGACATTTAAATGGATTCAAAATAATGAATGCTTGATTCTTGTAACAGTTGAATATGAAACTACAACCCCAATATATTCGCTAGACCTCCCATTTTTTCAAATTAAAAAAAGCCTTTGAATTAATCAGGTTGGGAACTTGACTTGTTAACCCTTCGAGGCTGGGAAGTTTTGGAGTTCTTTGGGCTCTAGGGAAAATTTAGGTGTAGCTGGGATTTCGGGTTTGGTGAGCTGATTTTGAGTCTCGGTTTGTTGTTTAAGTAATTTAGATTGTTCTAGGATTAGTATTTTTTGTTGTTCTAAAACTTTGGATTGTTCATCCATTTTAGCTTGTTGTGCTTTGATGAAAAGCTTTAATTCTTCTGCTGGATCTTGTGCGTGTAGGGAAGAAGAAACGAGCATTAAAACACCCAGCATAACAAACAATAAAGCTACGCTTTTCACTAGGTGAAAAGTATATTTAGTGCCAGAAAGGTCGGAGAACTTAAAAACCAAGATTCAATCCAGTAGTGACGATTATGTAACCTGTAGTAATTAATCGGCTTACGAAGTTAGTTTTAATGAGAAAAGTTAAATTATAATTAAAGATTCAGAGAAAAAGACCGATGCTGAAATCCCACTCTATATATCTTCCCTATTTTTACTTTAAAGCCCGGTTTATAAAGTTGTGTTTTATCAACTTTAATGAAATTAGATAAATTCATTATTTCTTTGACGCAAGTTTGCCGATTAATACAAGGATGCAGATTGTAGCATCGAGATGAAGCTTCCTTAATTTGGATGTGCTGAATTGAAAATTGATACAAAGTTCTGGGTAACTCTAATGGTGGGCTTTTCGCTCTGCTTGACCGGTTGTATTCCAGGCCCAGTGAAAGAGTATTGGGACCATGGAATGAAAGTGGGGCCGGAGTATTCTAAGCCGCCCGCACCAGTTTCCGTTGATTGGATTGATAAGGATGATATCCGTATTCGGACCGATCCCGAAGAACACAGGAATTGGTGGAAGAATTTTAATGATCCTAATCTGGATGAATTGATTTGTTATGCAACGAAACAGAATTTGAATTTGAAACAAGCTGGTTACAGGGTGATGGCATCTCGGGCTGACCTAGCAATTGCAATGGGTCAATTCATGCCCCAGACCCAAAGTATGCAAAGTGGTTTTACCCAATATGGTTTGAGCACCGCAGTTGCAAATAGATCATCGCGGGGCTTGAGCCTTATCCCTAACAATTATTACCCTCAATATAATTTTGGGTTTAATTTGGCTTGGGAGCTGGATTTCTGGGGTCGCTATCGCAGAGCAATTGAATCTTCCAGCGATCAACTCGATGCATCGATTGAAAATTATGATGAGGTAATGGTTTCGATGTTGGGAGATATTGGCGAGAATTATGTACTGTACCGATATTGTGAGCGGGTAGTTGAATTATTGAGGGAAAACATTGAGTATCAGAAAATTAGCTTGCAGGTAGCCAAAGCCAAGTTCAATGCTGGTCTCTCTAGTGAATTAGATGTTGATCAAGCGCAGAGCGATTTAAGTTATATTGAAGCTTCGGTTCAAATGTTTCTTCGTTTCCAGCGGTTGGAAAATAATACGCTTTGCACTTTACTAGGTATTTCACCAGAAGACCTCGGTAAAAAGATGACTAAAAAAGGAATTCCCGTTCCGCCTAAAGATGTGGCAGTTGGTATACCCGCACAACTCATTACAAGAAGGCCGGATGTGCGGATGGCAGAAAGGCAAGCCGCTGCCCAGTGCGCAAAGATAGGTGTTGCAATGTCGGAACTGTTCCCCCATTTATATATCAATGGTTCCTTTGGTTACAATGCGATGAATAATACTGCATTGTTTACTTCCCCTGCGGCTTATGGAACGATTGGGCCAGGCTTAAGTTGGAATATTTTCAATTATGGAAGATTGTTGAACAATGTTAAAATGCAGGATGCGAACTTTCAGGTGAATGTTGCAAAGTTTCAGCAATCGTTGGTTGTTGCTGGTAAAGAAGTGGAAAATGCTATCGTGGAGTATGTAAAGAGTGCGGATGCGATCAAGGAAATGGACGTTTCGGTTGCTGCTATTCGTAAGGCAAGCGATATTGTAATTGTGCAGTATAAGGCGGGTACCGCCGATTTTAACAGGGTTTCCTTGATTCAGGAAAAGCGAATATCGCGGGAAATGGATCTTGCCCTTTATCAGGAAACTTATGCCCGAGGGATGGTGAAAATTTATAAGTCGCTCGGCGGTGGTTGGCAGGTAAGATTAGATGGATGCGACGAAGGCGGAGCAATTGCAGGGGAACCCAAGGAATTGCCTTTGCCCAAAACGGAAATACTTCGCCCTCTGCCCGAAAGCAAGCTAGAGGAACCCAAAAAGTGATGCGTTCATTAGTAAGCTTAATGATTGGCATGATGGTGTTGCTTGGTTCGCTTGGTGCGTTGATCGCCTCGGATACTCGGTGCCCAAAATGTCCGGATGATTACAAAACCAAACCCATGCCAATTGCTCTAGAATACTTTAAAACAGTTGGTAATGATTGTTACAAAATAAAGAGCTGCCCGCCTATTCATCCGTATTTTAAACCAAACGGTTTTGATGATTACAAGATGAAAAGTATGCCTTGTGTTAAGGCACTTGATAAAGGTTCGTGTGCTCCGGATGGCGGCACCGGAGTTAATTTTTTTGGTTTACGCCCTAGGTTAGAAACACATAAAAAACTAACTCAGCCATGATGATTATTATCAGGGGTAGGGTTCTGTACAGAGGTTTGATTTTCGAGTGGGGCAGTCCTTTTTGCTCCTGTGATCCACAAGATTGTATAGAAGAAAACTGGGGTATAAAAAATTCCCAGGAATGTAACCCCAAGCATGCCGAAGAAAACTGCGATGCCCAGAGCCTGACGCATTTCTGCACCCGCGCCTTCTGAAAGCGCCAAGGGTACCACACCTAGAATAAACGCAAACGAGGTCATTAAAATTGGCCTTAATCTTAGTTTACTAGCTTCCACGGTAGCTTCCTTTAAAGGTTTGCCCTGCTCAAATAATTGCTTTGCAAATTCCACAATCAGGATTGCGTTCTTGCTGGCAAGGCCTACCAAAACAACAAATCCAATCTGCGTGAAAATGTTGATGTCCATCTTAAATATTTGTAACCCCAACAAGCTTGATAGTAAGCACATGGGAACCACTAATATAACTGCTAAAGGAAGGCTCCAGCTTTCGTACTGTGCTGCCAGTACTAAGAACACAAATATCACCGCAAGGCCGAATACGATCGTTGCAGTATTGCCTGACTCGAATTGGAGAAATGAAAGTTCTGTCCATTCAAAAGCCATGTTTCGAGGAAGATTCTTGTTGGCAATAGCTTCCATTTCTAGTGCGGATTGACCCGAGCTGAAGCCTTTGGCATTATTCCCGTACAATGCGGTTGCGGGGTACATGTTATAGCGAATAAGAAAGTTAGGGCCGGAAGCGTTTTTAAAACTCATGAATGCACCCATGGGAACCAACTGATTCGATTTGTTGCGGATCTTGATTAGCGTTAGGTCGTTTATTGATTGGCGAAAATCCGCATCTGCCATCACATTCACCTGCCAAGATCTGCCAAAGAGATTAAAGTTATTCACATAATATGACCCTAGGAAGCCTTGTAAAGTTTCAAAGACATCCTGCATCTGTAAGCCAAGAGTCATGACTTTGTCGCGGTTGATATCCAGATAAATCCATGGAGTGTCATCTTGGCTGCCTGTAAAAACACCTCGAAGCATGGTGCTGTTATTAGCATCTACTGCAAGGCCATCAGTAGTTTTTTGTAAACTATCCAGCCCGACAGGGCCGCGATCTTCAATCATCATTTTGAACCCGCCTGCAGTGCCTAACCCGTCTACGGGTGGGGGGCCGAATAAGTTAACCATTGCAACTGGGATTTCCTTACGGCATCGTTGGGTTATCTTTGCACTTATATATTCGCTGGTCAGGCCCTTTTTGATTCGTTCTTCAAATGGTTTTAGGATGATGTTAACAGAGCCCAAGTTTGGAGCATTTGCCCCGATTAACAAGGATTGCCCTGCGATACCCACAGTATGGTCCACCCCTTCAGTTTCTTCAGCGATTGTGCAGATGTTTTGTATAGCTCTTGCAGTTCTTTGGACCGATGCAGCATCGATCAACTGCACATTTGCCAACAGATATCCTTTGTCTTGTGGTGGTATGAATCCTGTGGGAGTAATCTTGAAGTAATGATAAGTCCCATATAGTAACCCGCCATAAACTAATAGTGCCAGAACGGAAAGTTTCAGCATAAGTCGAACTGTGCCGCCGTACGCTGTTGTTCCAAGGTTGAAGACTTTGTTGAATAGTAAGAAAAACCACCCGAAGAAAAAGTCGAGTGTTTTTTGTAAGATGTCTTTCTTTGCGCCTTTTGGTTGAAGTAAGAGTGCTGCGAGAGCAGGGCTTAATGTTAGAGAGTTGAATGCCGAGATGATGGTGGAGACAGAAATGGTGATGGCAAATTGTCTGAAAAATTGGCCGGTGATTCCGCTGATGAATGCGCAAGGTATAAAGACAGCACATAAAACCAAGGCAACTGCGATGACGGGACCGGTTACTTCGGTCATGGCTTTTCGTGCAGCATCGCGTGGGGAAAGGCCTTCATGCAGCCAGCGCTCCACATTTTCCACCACTACAATTGCATCATCTACCACAATCCCGATGGCAAGTACCAAGCCAAACAGTGACAGGTTATTCAAGCTGAAACCAAGAGCAGCCATTGCTGCGAATGTTCCAACCACTGCGACGGGTACAGCAATAAGGGGGATGAGAGTTGCACGCCATGTTTGCAAAAATATCAAAACCACCAGTGCCACCAGGATGATTGCATCCCTTAGGGTTTTAAAAACTTCCATGATGGAATCTTTAATAAAAGGTGTGGTATCGTAGACAATCTTGTAATCCAAGCCTGGAGGAAAGCGCTTCTTTAAAGCACTCATTTTTTCGTATATACCGTTAGCTGTGGAAATAGCGTTCGAACCCGGAAGTTGATAAACAGAAAGAGCAACTGAGGGTTGATTATCGAGGGAGCAAATCTGGTCATACTGTTGTGAGCCAAGTTCTACCCGGGCGATATCTTTTAATCTGACGAGGGTGGAAACCGGGTCGTCGGTTGTGGGCGGGGTCACCTTGATAATGACATTTTCAAATTGTTCTACATCATAAAGCCTGCCTAGGGTATTGATGATTAGCTGGAGTTGCTGGCCTTTGGGGGCGGGCTCTTGCCCAATGGATCCTGCTGCAACTTGCAAATTCTGCTGGCTTAAAGCCGAGATAATATCGTCGGCAGTAAGGCCGAGGGCGGTCATTTTTGCAGGGTTTAGCCATGCCCGCATAGAGTAATCGCGTTGGCCCATAAAGGTGACATTGCCCACGCCCGGAAGGCGAAGTAATTCATCGCGAATCTGGATGGTGGCAAAATTAGACATATAAAGATCGTTATACAATGGTATTTTAGATTGCGGATCTTTTTCAGAAAACATGTTGATAATCATCATGATGCTAGGAGAGATTTTCTTGACAGCAACACCTTCTCTTTGAACCAGATCGGGAACATTGGGAAGCCCAAGCGAAACACGGTTCTGCACCAAAACCTGTGCCATGTTCGCATCCATACCTAGCTTGAAAGTTACCAGCAAAGTGTAGCTGCCATCGTTGGCGCATTGGGAAGACATGTAAAGCATGTTTTCGACGCCCGAAACCTGCTGTTCGATGGGCGCTGCAACGGTGTCAAGCACTGTTTGAGCATTAGCGCCTGGATAACTTGCGGTTACGATCACCGTGGGGGGTGAAATATCCGGGTATTGAGCAATGGGAAGCGAGGTGAGTGCTGCAGTGCCCATGATGGTAATCACAATCGACAAAACAGCAGCGAAGATCGGCCTGTCGATGAAGAAATGAGATATCATTCCGCCCCACCTTTGTTCAGATTTTTTTTGCGCAATGTAGTAAGTAATCCCATTGTGGAGATTGAAATAAACTTAGTGGCACCTTTATTAATTGCTTTTGCGGTTTTGGTTTTAAATAGGGGGAGGTTGCCAATGGATTCAATGACATAGAAAAATACCGGGGTGAAAAGTATACCCATGACTGTAACACCAAGCATGCCACTGAAAACCGCAACGCCCAAAGCCTGGCGCATTTCAGAGCCCGCTCCTTGAGCAATTACAAGTGGGACCACACCTAGAATAAATGCAAAGGAAGTCATTAAGATGGGCCTTAGCCTAAGTTTGCAGGCTTCAACTGTGGCATCCGTCACAGATTTTCCCTCTTCATGCAATTGCTTGGCAAATTCGATGATCAAAATCGAATTCTTACTGCAAAGCCCAACAAGTACCACTAACCCAATTTCGGTGAAGAGGTTGATACCAGTCCTTCCTACGATCGTTCCGATCAGTGCGGAAAAGATACAAACAGGAACCACTAATATTACGGCCAAAGGCAGACCCCAACTTTCATACTGGGCTGATAGTACCAAAAACACAAAAATCACAGAAAGCGGAAATACCAACTTATTGCGAAGGTCTTGGCTCTCCATGATTTGCAAAAAGCTTAGCCCAGTCCATTCGGTTTTCATCGAGGGGGAAAGAACTTCGAGTGATTTTTCATTCATTTTTGTTACTGCATCTGCAGAACTTAAAATCCAAGGCAAATTGATTCCTACTATTTGCGAAGCAGGATATAAATTATAGCGAATGACCATATTGGGCCCGTTGGTATTGGTGAAATTCACAATCGTGCTTAGCGGAACCATCTGGCCCTTAGTATTGGCCACATTAATAAGGGCAAGATTTTCAGGCTTTGCTCTAAATTCGGGTTCTGCCATTATGGTAACTTGCCAGAACCTACCAAAAGCATTGAAGTTATTTATAAAAACGGAGCCAATAAGAGAATTCATTGCATTATTGACATCTTGCATTTTGATTTGGAGAGCATTAACCTTTGCGCGGTCAATATCTGCAAAAAGCTGAGGAGCTTGCGCTTGGAATAAAGTAAAAAGTGCATACATACCTGCAATGGAAGACCTTTGATCCACCAGTTTTTGAGTTTCTTTCTCGAGGCTTGCTGCACCGAGGTCACCCCGGTCTTCTACCATTAATTGAAACCCCCCAGCGATCCCGATTCCGGGTACAGGTGGGGTTGGAAGCACTTGAACTTTTGCCTCCCGATTAAATTGTTTGATCGTTTCGTTGATTTTAAAGGTGAGAGCGGTGGCGCTGAGTTCTTTGCTGTTTCGTTCGTTGAAAGGGGCCAATACTACAAACATTGATGCATTATTGGATGCAAAAGCATTGTAAAGAAATGAAAAACCCGAGGTGGTAAAAGTGTGAGCAACACCTGGAACTTTCAATGTTGCTTTTTCTATCTGTGCCATTAATTCTTGGGATCTTTGAAGGCTTGCACCATCGGGTAAAAGCACATTCATCAAAAGCCATCCCTGATCTTGATTAGGAACAAAACCTTTTGGGATTTTTGCGAACAAACCAACTGTTGCAAACACTATGAACAAATAAAATGCCAGTACTAAAATGCAATATCGAAGGCACTTGGTCACCATCCACCCATAAACATTGGTGCCGATGCCAAAGGTTTTTTCAAAGAGCCAGAAAAACCATCCAAGAAATAAATCTAGCAGGAATTGGAATGGGTCTTTTTTAGTGCCCGGTGGTTTGAGAAGGATGGCTGCAAGCGCAGGGCTCAAGGTTAATGAGTTGATCGCAGAAAGGACGGTGGAAACAGAAATGGTAACTGCAAACTGTTTGAAGAATTGGCCTGTAATACCGCTGATAAAGGTGCATGGAATAAAGACCGCGCACAAAACTAGAGCTACTGCAATCACCGGCCCGGTTACTTCTTTCATTGCATTGCGGGCAGCTTCACGAGGCGTTGCGCCTTTGTGCAGCCACCTTTCTACATTTTCCACAACTACAATTGCATCATCCACCACAATCCCGATCGCAAGCACCAAACCAAAAAGCGAAATGTTGTTGATGGAATACCCTAGCAGGGCCATTACTGCAAAAGTTCCAATGATTGCAACGGGTACCGCAATGAGGGGAATAAGGGTTGCACGCCAGCTTTGTAAAAAAACCAAAACTACAATACCCACAAGAATGATTGCATCTCGCAGGGTTTTAAAAACTTCAGCAATAGATTCGCTGATAAAAGGGGTGGTGTCGTAAACAATGCTATATTCCATCCCTGGTGGGAAATTCTTAGCAAGTTGCTGGATCTTTTTTTTAATCCCGGCAGCAACATCGAGGGCATTTGTACCCGGGAGTTGGAAAACTGCCAAGGCTACCGAAGGCAGCCCATCTACGGTTGCTGACATATCATAGCGAAGTGCGCCTAATTCAACCCTTCCAACATCTTTGAGCCTGACGAATTTTGGAGAAGAATTCGGGTCTTTATTAGATGCGGCTACAGTTTTAAGAATGATGTCGCCAAATTGTTCAGGGGTTTCGAGGCGGCCCAAGGCGCTGAAGGGATATTGAGTTTCGGTCAATTCCTGACTGGGGGCCTGCCCTAGTCTTCCTGCTGCCAAGGGTGCGTTTTGCTGTTGGATTGCGTTGACAACATCATTTGAGGAAAGACCAAGGGAAGTAAGTTTTTCCGGATCCAGCCAAGCGCGAATAGCATAATCCCTTTGACCCATTATTGTGATATCGCCAACCCCCTCTAGTCTGAAAATTTCATCTTTAACATGAATGGTTGCGTAATTTGAAAGGAAGATGTCATCATAGCGGCCATCAGCGGAAGTGAAGTTAATTGAAAGAAGAATCTGGGGGGCTTTTTTCTTAATCATTAACCCCTGCTTTTGGACTTGCTTGGGGAGTTGAGGTACTGCAAGGTTGACACGATTTTGTACTGCAACCAGTGCGGTGTTCAAATCTGTATTCAATGCGAATGTAACAGTAAGGTTGTACAGGCCTGTATTGTCGCATGTGGACGACATGAACAACATGTTTTCCACGCCATTGACTTGCTGTTCGATCGGCGCAGCAATGGTATCTGCAACTACTTGAGCGCTAGCTCCGGGGTATACCACGGAAACTTGAACCGTTGGTGGTGCAACAGGAGGGTACTGGGCAATAGGCAGGGTGACGAGAGCCAGTGCGCCAGCGATTGTAAGAAAGACAGAGACCACCGCTGCGAATATCGGTCGGTCGATAAAGAAGTTTGAAATCACTATTTGCTCGGTTTTGTTTCTGTCAGACTACCATCTAAGAACTGGGTTACCGGCATTTCAATTAAATCTGGTCTGATGATAGTTCCCGGTCTAACCAAGTGGATTCCAGAAACGACGACTTTTTCATCAGCGTTCAGGCCTGATTCAATTGCTCTTAAGTTATCAGGCTGCAAATCGCCCACGGTAACCCTGCGATATTCCAATTTATAATCCTTATCCATCACATAGACAAATTTCAAACCTTGGTCCGTGCCAATAGCTCTATCTGCAATTAAGATTGCATTTTTAGGATTAGAAATCGGAACTAATACCCTGCAAAACATGCCATGCAAAAACAATGGAGTCTTATCATTTTTGAATATATTTTTTATAATTGCACGAAGATTTATGGTGCCTGTCTGAGAATCAATAAGGTTGCTAGTAAAATTTAAAGTTCCTTGATGCGGGAAGCCTTTTTCATCAGCCAATCCTATGAACACAGGTGTTTCCGGAAAATCATCTGCTGAATCATTTTTTTTCTTGCCTGCTTGCACTCTGCGAATGACCTTGAGCAATGTTCTTTCATCTGCATCGAAATAGCAATAAATCGGATCTTCGGAAACGACGGTTGTGAGTTGGGTGCTATCTTGGGTCACAAGATTCCCCAAGGTTACAAAATATTTGCTGATACGCCCGGAAATAGGCGAAATCACAGAGCAAAACTCAAGATCTAGGTTGCGCACTTCCGTGGAAGCTTTTGACGCCTCGACCGCTGCAGCAGCTTCCTCTTCTGCTGCAACATATTTATCGAGATCTTGCTTGCTTATAGCGCCCGGGGTTTTTCCTACATCTTTGGCACGCAGATTATCCGCCTTGGCTAGTTTGAGTTTGGCTTCATAAAGTTTGACCTGACCATTGGCATCATCCAACTTGGCTTGGTAAGGTCTAGGGTCGATTGCGAAAAGTAAATCACCCTTTTGCACATAGGAACCTTCCTTGAATGGGGTGGAAACTACATAACCGGTGGCTCTTGGTTTTATTTCGACATAATTGATTGCATTAAATCTTCCTGTGAATCGAACATTTTCAGTGATCTCACGTTGCACCACGGTGCTTACTTGCACAGCGGGGTTTTTATCCCCGTCTGGGTCAGGTAACTTTGGTGGTGTACAACCAAGGAGCATGGATATAAAAATGCATAGTGCTGCAGAAAAATATCTAAACATCTGATGAACAATGCCTCTGAATTGGGTGGTCTATACCTAATGAAACCATTCTATCTTTAATTCCACGATTTTCCGATAGTATTTTATGTCAATTTTGGCATGCATAAAAGAAGTAAGGAGTCGCCCGCAGGTTTAATGCGATGCAACTCCAGTTTGTTTTGAGTCCACGAAGGCAAACAAAAGCGTTTTATTTGTATTGAAGGTTCTTGATTTCGATACCCCCGTTTTCAGCGCGAATGCCAAAGGGCGTCTTTCCCGGTTTCGTCTTTATCATTTTTTGTAATTCACCATTGTTTTTGAACTCAGCAGAATCGCCTTTTAAGATGATTTCGAAAGAATTCCAATCATCAAATTTGATGTTCTTGACATCGCCTTTTTTAATATCGAACTTCATACCCCGTAAAAAAAGATCGTTGTTACACTTGGCATCAGGCTTATATTCAAACTTGATGTGCACATCTTTTTCAAAATCTTGCACAGTGTTAATAGTGAGGTCGCCTTTTACTTTGGGGTCGATCACCAGATTACCATCTTTTATTATGAACCGCATTTTTGCTGCATCGGATTTGCCCTCGAGAGGCTCATTGGTTTTGTTCATCTTCCAGCCCGAGAAATCTTTGCCATTGAAAAGCAAAGTAAATCCTGAATCAGCCTTGGGTTCCGCAAAACAAAGTGATGCTGCCAATAGTAATCCTAAAGCAGTTGCTAAAAACGATTTCATCGAGAATGCTCCGTTAAGAATAAGAAAAAAACTATGGTTTCCACCAAGCGTCAAGCTTCATGGATAACGATTTAACAATATCAGGGTTAGCCTCTGCGAGGTTTTTCTCTTCATGAGGGTCCGAACCGATTTTGTATAACTCTATTTTCGCTTCACCTGGAGTCTTGATTCCGCCCTTTGCATTAGCTGCATTAGGCACTATTAACTTCCAATCATTGGAAACACACCATCTCCAGGTGAGGTTCTTTTCAGGTTTTTCAATGTCAATTGCATTGTGCAAGAAACAAGCACCCACTACTGCATCACGCATCTTAACTGCGTTAGCATCAAGCAGATCAATCCCTTTTAAACCTTCCGGCACGGGTAGACCGCAGAACTTGTAAATTGTGGGGGCAATATCGATCGAGGAAACAGGCGTATCAATCATTTGCGGTTTAATTTTGCCTGGATGTCGGATCATGATGGGCGTGCGTAATCCGCCATCATAAGGAGACTGTTTTGAATCCAATCTGTATTGGGGGTTTCCTTCCTGTTGAATCCAACCATTGTCGGTGACATAAACAACGAGAGTGTTTTCTGCGAGGCCTTTTTTGTCGAGATGGCCAAGAAGTTCGCCACAAGTTTCATCAAACCATTCGCACATAGCCCAATATCGGGCAAGATGAATGGAAGGTGTTTTATCTTTATACTTGGCCAAATATTTTTCAGGAGGGTTATGTGGAGAGTGTGGCAGCATGGGTGCATACCACAAAAAGAAGGGTTTATCCTTAGAGGTTTCAATAAAGTCGAAGATGGGTTGAAGGCCTTTTCTACCGATGTTTAAGCCTTCATCACCATGCCTGCCGCCGAGGTTTTGATCGCCATGCGACATACCATGGGTGAAACCACCAGTTTTAAAATTACCCTGCCACCATTTGCCAGTTTGAAAACTATTATAACCCGCCTTACCAAGTTCTGCGGGAAGTCGTGGGCTATTAGCCATGAAACTGGTGACGCGATTCACTTGGGCCAAAAATTCAGGGTCCTTATAACGCTGTGCCATTGGCTTTCCATTGGGCAAAGGTGGCTCATTGCCAGTGATTTTAGATTCATGGGGGTACTTGCCTGTTAAAATCGACGCTAGGGAAGGGCAGCAAAGCGAGGAAGGTACATAGCCGCGTTTATAAACCAGGCTTTGGCTCGCAAGCTTATCAAGATGTGGCGTCTTGATTTGTTTATGGCCCATGAAGGAGTAGTCGCCCCAGCCTTGATCATCCGAGACAATCAAAACTACATTGGGTTGATTTGTTTGGCTGAACGCTTGCTGGGTGCAAGCGATCATTCCAATAATAATTAATAAGGATCTCATATAGATTTATATCCTAGCTTATATGGGCGCCTTTTGCATCAACATAAACGGCATAGAGGGACTGGCTTGCAGTCATGAACAAGCGATTGCGTTTGGGGCCACCAAAGCAGACATTAGAGCAGATTTCTGGAAGAAGAATCTGGCCGATGCGAACGCCATCGGGCGCAAAGATATGCACGCCATCGTAGCCTTCACCCACCCAACCTGCGCTGGACCAGATGTTCCCTTGGGTATCGCAGCGGATACCATCAGAAAAGCCTGCGACTTTCTTGCCATTGAGTTCAAGGGTCATCGAGGTGAACTCTCTTGCGGGACCAAGTTTTTTGCCATCAAGGATGTCGAACATCCAGATATTCTTGGGCGCTTTATCATAGTGCGATGCCCCCGTATCTGCGACATAAAGCTTTTTGTAATCGGGGGAGAAACATAAACCGTTTGGCTTGAAGGGTTCATCGGTGAGTTTTTCGATGACGCCGGTCTTTGCATCAATTCGGTAAACAGCTTCCTTCTGATTAGGTTGGGTGCTGGTGCCCGGAACTTTGATTCCTTCGTAATCCATGAGGGCGCCGTAGCCTGGATCGGTGAACCAGATAGAGCCATCTTCAGGGTGAACAACCGCATCGTTGGGCGCGTTGAAAGGCTTGCCATTGAACTTTTCAGCAAGGGTGGTGATGGATCCATCGTATTCGTAACGAACCACTTTTCGGGTGGAATGTTCGCAGGAAATCTGCCTGCCTTGGTAATCGAAGGTGTTGCCATTGGAGCAACCGACGGGCTTGCGGAAAACACTTACATGGTTGTCTTCGTTGAGGTAACGGAGTTGGCGATCATTGGGGATATCGCTCCAGAGGAGGTAGTTGCCTACGCCATTCCAAGCGGGGCCTTCAGCCCAAAGGTTGCCTGTTGCAAGGCGTTGGATGGGGGTGTTACCTATCTTCAATTTATCGAAGCGTTTATCGAGGGAGATGATATCAGGATCTGGGTAACGTACTGGGTTTGCGCCTGGGGTGAAATCGCGTTTCACAGATTGCGCCAATGCCATGGGTGCAACAGCAAGAGCGCTAGCAGCGCCCAAAAAATTTCTTCGATTAAGATTGGAAAAACTCATGAACAAAGACTCCGGCATAAGGGGAGAAAAAATATTGAACTCGATAGGTATAGAGTAATCGTATGGAGAGGTGCTAGGCAAGCATCTGTTTGAAAAAAGATGGGAAATCTCAATGCTACCAAATTCGTGAAATTCCATAGGCATCGAAGGATTCATCCGCACTAACAATTTGGATGTTCTCGCATAAAGCTTGGGCCGCGAGCATTCGATCGAATGGATCACGATGATTGGTTGGATAAGGTAAATTGCAAACTGTAATAGTGTGGGATGGTTCCAAAGGTAACAGCAGAAATCCATATTTTTTGTAGCAAGTCTGCCAAAAGATATCGAATGGCTGGTTCATCTGCCATTTACCTTTGCTTACTTTGATTGCAATTTCCCAAAGGGAAACAGGACTGATTAGCACATCATTTGCAATATCTTGGATTGCTTTTTGGGCTGGGGTACTAAGTTTGGCATCGCCGGTGGTATACCAATAAACTGTATGCGTATCTAAGAGGATGCGCATTACATGTATTCCTCAAAATCTTTCAAATGATCTTCATCTTCGGCGATAATGGTGATCATACCTTTACATAAGCCGGGTCCGGGCCTTTGTTGGGATTTTTGGGGTTCGCTGATTAGCTTTGCAATTGGCTGTTCATTTTCGGTAATGATGAGTTCTTGGCCTGGGTTTAATTTGTGGATTAAATCTTTAAGACGGGCTTGAGCTTCTTCGATGGTGATTGATGTGAGCATTTGGCTTCCGATTTAATATGATTGATCTATCCATACAAGTATATTTGTAACACATAATTATTAGTGTAACAAAAAGTTTACCATTTCTGAAAAGCATCATGCCTAAATCATAATAGTAATTGAAGTGTTTTATCTCAGGCAATTAGGCACCTGTTAACCCAGATGAAACTTACTTGCCTTCCTTGGCCCACTGTTTCATTTGTTCGATGTTTTTCAGCAGGATGGCGTTTTTGCTAGCGCCCTTCTTGGGCCCTAGATATTCCGCCATGTCGCTATCGTATTGTGCTTCGGTTTCAGGAATTCGCCCCAGATCATTAGTACGGATTTCCCAATCTGCAAGTGCCTTGCGATGCCTTTCAAGTTCCGCAGCATACTTTTCGTCTGATGCAAGATTCTTGATTTCCCAAGGGTCGTTGCGAAGGTCGTAAAGTTCTTCCTTGGGTCTTTTAGTTGCATAAATCTGGCTTTGAATCTGGTCGAGTTTGCCTTGGTTAAAAAGTTCTTTCATGCGGATGAGGATTTGCTTGCCATCCTTGTAACCATTGGGTTGAAGGTGGGGCCTTTCGTTAAGGTAATTGCGGATGTATTTGAAATTTTCTGAGCGGGCAGAGCGAATATGCTCGACGGTTTCATCGGCCCGATCCCTTGCGCTGAATACAAATTCGCGGGGTTTGTAATCGTTTGCGAAGATGTTTTTACCCTGCATGGATTCCGGAATGGGTATCCCAGCGAAAGCCAGAGAACTTGCAGCGATATCGATATGCTCGACCAAATCATCCCGCACTTTGTTGGAAGCAACCTTGGGGCCGTGAACCACTAACGGTACATGAATGCCTTCTTCGTAAAGGAATTGCTTGCCCCGTGCATGGCTGATGCCATGATCGGTCCAGAAAAAGATGATGGTATTATCGTAGACATTTTCGTTTTTGAGTCGTTCGATGAGCTGGCCTAAAAGTTTGTCTGTAAGCCTGATGGTATCGAGGTAGGCAGCCCAGTCGTTTCGAATTACAGGGTCGTTAGGGTAATATGGTGGGAGTTTGATAAGTGGGGAATTGGGATCTGTGGGTTTTCCTAGTTCTTTGAGAACAAGGCTATCCCAGTTTTTACCTTCACGATATTTGCCTCCATGAATTTGGATTTGAGTGAAGAAAGGCTGATCTTTTTTTCGATTGGCCCAGTCATTACCATCATAGATTTTAGGATTAAATTCGAAGTTGTAATCGGTTTTGCCTTTTGCGATTTGCGGGAAAGCGCAGTTGGAAGTGTGATATCCAGCTTGTTGAAAAAGTGCGGGTACAGGAACAACTTCTTTGGGAAGGTTTATTTTAAGTGAGCCTCTGCCACTGCGATGATGTTGGGCGCCTATAGAAGTCTGATACATACCTGTGATCATTGCGCTGCGAGAGATGGAGCAAATAGGGCCGGTGACAAAGGCATGGGAAAAGCGTGTGCCTTTGGTTGCCAACTGATCGAGGTTGGGTGTTGCGATAGCTTTTTCGCCATAGCAGCCAAAATGTGCGGACATGTCTTCAACCACGACCCAGACAATGTTGGGTTTACTAGTTTCGACAGCATTGGCGGATGAAACAGTAAGTGCGCAAAGAATTAGAAATCCAAACATGCCAGCCACCTCGATTATTTTAGCAGGGGTTTAATTTTTTCAGAAAGAACTTCATAGCCTTTGGGGCTGAGATGGAGTTTGTCATCTGCGAAGAGATCGGTTTTATGTTGGCCTGAGGAATCCAAAAACAAAGGTGCGATATCAACAAAGGTGAGTTGTGCGTTGGTTTTGCAGTAGGATTCCAAAAGCGCATTAGCTTTTTTCTGATCAGCAATCTGTTTATCGCGGGACGCACTGTGTTTAATGCCAAGCAAGACTATTTTGGTTTTCGGATTGTCTTTGTGGATGAAGTTTACAAAGGCCTTAAAATCTTCTGCGACTTGTTCGGGGGCGCGCTTGGCGTTGATATCGTTATCGCCTGAATAGAAAACAATAGTTTTGGGTTTGAAGGGGAGGAGGATTCGAGGTGCGAAGTGCACGACATCGCGGGTTTGCGAGCCACCGAAACCGCAGTTTTCGTAGGGCTTGCCTGGGAAATTTTCAGCGAGGTTCCAACGGCGAATGGTGGAGCTTCCCGTAAAGAAAACAGCCTCAGCGGAAGGAGGTTTTTCTTTCAAACGCTTTTCGATTGCGACGATATCTTTTTCGTATTTTTCAACTCTTTTGGAATCAGCATCTTGGAACGAAGGCACAAGTAATAGACAAAAAGAAAATCGAAGAAGCGTAAGCATGGTAAAAGCCTTTAAAAGGGTTTAGAGAATCCAATCTTAAGGGTAGTGGAAAGAAGTTAAAGGTGCATTAAAAAAGGGTTAGTAAGTGTTATTTTTTTTCGCGTTTGTAGATTGCAAGGAAGGTTTGGGACCCTAGGGTTGATTTGAACGCATCGGGTTTTTTCTTGCCTTCGAGGTCGTAGCAAATCATAAGGATATTGCCTGAAAACTCGTAGATTGCAGGAAAATTTTTGCCTTGGTTGGGGCCCTCAGTGCCAATGATATCCATCCCCTTGGGTTTGGAATCGGGATAGAATTTTAGGTTGCCTTTGTCGGTAAGAGTTCCAACTTTGGTGGAATAGGAGGTTCCCGAGATGCTAAGCGAAACGCTGGCGATGAATTCTTGGGGTAGTTTTTTTCCCCCGAGTTCACCACTTTCGAGAATCCAAGTGCCCGAGATTTTTTGGATGTCTTTTTCCTGAGCGGAAGTGCTGGATGTAAAGATTGGTAACAGGAGTAACATTGCGATCGGATAAGTGAATCGTTGCATGTTGATGATCCTTTGGAACCATGAAATGGAATGATAAATTCTGTACGATATCATTTTAAAAATTCATCCATATGGGAGCTTTTCTTTGCCGTCCGATTAAAGATTGAAAAAAGGATAGCGGTATTTAAGCCAACCACCAGCATACCCGTTGCAGCTTCCAACGGCTCGAGCATTCTGAATGGGGCAACCAAAACATGTTTGCCAGTTCCTAATGTGGTGTAGGTGGTAGCGGAAAAATAAAGTGCGTCATTAATGTTGTTGAAAGTCCCGAAGGACATCAGTAAACAGCACCAAAAAACAATTTGAATAAAACTAGACACTACGAAGAAAAAAGGTGCAATTAGAATTGAGGGCATGAGCAGTCCTATGCCGGATGCTCTGGGAAAATATTCTGTGAATTTGATTTGTATGTTGATTGTTAGGGAGAGGAAAAATGAATGTAAAACGAGGCACAACGACATGGTGCCAATTCCATAAACAGCTACTTCAGAAAAGCCGATATTTAAAATTAAATCCATTGGTTGTCTTTCCATTGTGTCTGAAAGTTGGAATTCCGTGCCCTAATCGAATTAGAGATTTTGCAAGTAATTGTTCTTTAAAGAATTTATATGCGCTTATTGCAAACATACCGCTAATCAAAAAATCCTTGAAAATCAGGGTTTTTTCGAGCAATATTTGAAAGCACTGAGAATAAAATAGCAGTGTTTAAGCCAGTAACTAGCATCCCTGTGCAGGCAATCATGGGTTCTAATGCACGATAGGGGGGCACCAGATATTGTTTACCTGATCCCAATGTGGTGTAGGTTGTTCCGGAAAAATGCAATGCTTCAAAGAAATCATCGAATTTACCAAAGTCGAAAACTAAAAGACTCCACAGGATCACCTGAATAGAGCAAGATATAATGATCAAAAAAGTGGCTGCGAGTAGTGGTCCCACAATGGATGCAATGCCCTTCAGGTGGGGATAATTGCGTAGATAGTAGGATTGTGATTTTAAAATCAGGAACATAAAGCAAGCATGGATAATCAGGTTGATGGCCATGAATCCGAATCCAATTAAAAGCACGGAAATATGGGTAAATGACATTAAGCTAGTCTTTCAAATGAGTCTTAAAGCTGGATTTTAGTCCCTAATAAGATTAGGAATTTAGCGAGCCATTGGGGGTGTGCGGGCCATGCGGGAGCACTAACAAGATTGCCTTCCACAAAAGCCTGATCAATTCCAATGTTTGCAACGGTGCCCCCGCTTACAGTAATTTCAGGCCCAACTGCTGGGTAGGCGGAGCAGGTTCTGCCTTTTAATACGCCTGCTGCAGCGAGTAATTGTGGCCCATGACAGATGGCTGCGATTGGCTTGTTCGTGTCTGCAAAATGTTTGACGATTGCGAGCACTTCGGGGTTTAGGCGAAGGTATTCGGGCGCTCTGCCCCCCGGAATCACCAAGGCATCATAGTGAGCTGGGTTTATTTCAGAGAATGTAGCATTAAGGGTGAAACGATGGCCTGGCTTTTCGCTGTAGGTTTGCTGGCCTTCGAAATCATGAATTGCGGTATGAATATAATCGCCTGAATTTTTGTTAGGGCAAATGGCATGAACATGATGCCCAACCATGAGGAGTGCCTGAAAGGGCACCATTACTTCATAATCTTCAACAAAATCGCCTACCAGCATCAGTATTTTTTTTGCAGCCATGACTTTCGCTCCTTTTGAAAACAAAACATAGGGATGAATATGCCAAAAAAGAGTTTCAAATCCTAGATTATTTTTTGGGAAGTTGGTGGTAGATGGGGTCGTCGGGTCGTTTGCCATACCAGAGGTCGAGGCCTTTTTTAGAGCGAAAGCCATTGGGTCCTCTAAAAACAAGCTTTAATAAAAGCCAAATGGTCTGGCCTGGGTTCATCGTCCAGATTTTTCGTGCAGAGGTGGTGACTCTGGCTTTGGGAATAATGAATGCGCCTACTTTTGATAATTTGGAAGAGAATGCAACATCTTCCGCAGCGTAGAATTCTTCGGGAAAGCCCCCGATTTTTTCGAATGCCTCACGGGTTACAAAAATGCAGCACCCGCCCACTAATTTAAATATCCTTCCAAAGAACAGCCCCATCCGATGAAGCACACTAGCCCAAAAAGGCAGCTTTGTATCGTAATTAAAATGGCAACCGCCTCCTACCGCCCCTGCCTTTATGGCTTCAAGGCTTTCTTTTAAACAGGCTTGATTAATGCAGGTATCTGCATCAATGAAGAAGAAGATATCTCCCTTGGCTGCTTTTGCGCCGCTGTTTCTTGTCGCTGCAATTTTGCGATTGTTTACTGAAATAACCATGGCACCTGAAGTTTCCCCCACAGCTTTTGTGTTATCCGTGGAAGCATCATCTACCACCAAGATCTCGTAATTATCCGAAATGCCTATTGTTGATAGATGAATTGCATTGATGGTTTTATTTAAATAGGCTTCTTCGTTATGAGCAGGAATAATGAATGACAACATCTTGAGTACCCTTTAATTATTTAATGGTATTGTTACAGATGGAAGGGCATATTTCAAAGTTATCCGAAAAGGATTGTTTGAGCTTTGAACAAAAACGAAGCATAATAACTTCATGAACCCAGAAACCCTTAAGCAAACAAAACTTCTAGAGATGGTTGGGATGGTGAAAACCTTTCCCGGCGTAAAGGCGCTTCGTGGCGTGACGGTAGAGCTTGCGAAGGGGGAAATACTTGCGTTATTGGGAGAGAATGGCGCAGGGAAAAGCACACTGATCAAAATATTGGCAGGGGCTTTTCAGCCCGATACTGGGGATATATTCGTCGATGGGCAGCAGTTGAAAATGCAAGGCCCTGCTGATTCACGTAACGCAGGGATTGCGGTGATTCATCAGGAATTTGCCCTGGTTACAGGGTTGAGTGCAAGTGAAAATATATTTCTTGCAAAGCCCCTTCAAACGTATTCGTTTATTCATCTTCAACAAGAATATAACAAGGCAAAAGAACTGTTGGATAAATTGGGTGCAGATTTTGACCCCCGCACCCCATGCAGGTTATTAAGTGTCGCCCAGATGCAGCTTGTTGAAATTGCAAAGGCTCTTTCGGACAAGGCTTCGATTTTAGTGTTGGATGAACCCACCGCAGCCTTGACTCCCCGCGAAACCAGCAGGCTTTTTATTCTTCTTGATCAACTCAAGAAGTCGGGAATGGGTATTATTTATGTGAGCCATCGGCTTGATGAGGTTTTTCAAATCGCAGATCGAATGCAAGTGCTGAGAGATGGCGCAGAAGTCGCAACCACCGCTGCTAATTCCACAACGCAAACTCAAATCATCAAGTGGATGGTGGGTAGGGATATTGAGCAAAGTGGCGTTTCAAAAAAAGAAGTTGGTGGAAAAGTAGCACTTAGTGCAAAGGGCCTGACGAAGGGCGTCAAGGTGAAGAATGTGAGCCTTGAAATTCGAGAGGGTGAGATTCTGGGATTAACTGGATTGGTGGGTTCGGGCCGTACCGAAGTTGCGAGAATCCTTGCGGGTGCGGATATACCCGAAAAGGGCGAAATAAGTATAGAGGGCAGAAAACTGAACCTGAGGTCGGTTACCGAAGCCATTGGCCAAGGTATATTCTTGCTGACGGAAGATAGGAAAAACCAAGGCTTGTTTCTCGACAGGCCCGTGCTCGAAAACTTCAGCATCGCATCGCTGTTTCGCTTTGCCTATTTCGGGATGATCAACAAGGCTAGAGAGATTAAAGCTTTTCTAAACCATAAGGATTCAATGGGGATCAGGGTTTCTTCGCCTTTGATTAGGGTGGGAAATCTTTCAGGTGGGAACCAGCAAAAGGTATTGCTTGCCCGTTGGCTCGAAAGAAAAGGTAAAGTCTTTTTGTTGGATGAACCAACTAGAGGTGTCGATGTTGGTGCCAAGGAAGAAATCTACCTGCTGCTTAGAAAGCTTGCTGCAGAGGGTAATGCCATTCTTCTTATAAGCAGTGAATTACTCGAGGTTTTGGCTCTTTCGGATCGAATCTTGGTGATGCACGAAGGACAGATCAAAGGCGAAATAAAAGATGTTGCTAAAGCAACACAGGAGCAAATCATGGAGATTGCCATTCAATGAATAATGCTTTAGCAGGAAAGATATCCGGATGGCTTGCAGGCCGTGGGATGATGTTGGTTTTATTGATGCTCGCGGTATTTCTGGGGTTTGCAACTCTCGCAGACCAGAACCCCAACGATCCAGATGCGGGAACTACACTTGCGAAAACATTAGATGGTTCAAAAAACATTTTGATTGTGGTGCGCCCATCAGAAGAAGATGCGATTTTTGCCCAAGCTATCGAAAGCCAGATGATCATGCAAAAGGGCAGGGTAGTGGAAATCATCAAGGGTACGCCTTCCGAGGCTCGGGCTTGTTTAGACAGATTGCAGAAGGAAGGCGTTAAGCTGGATTTCATTGTTTGTAATCACTTTACTGCCACTTGGTCGATCTTTGAAAATATGGACACGAAGTTTCCGGGTTTGGGTGATGTTAAGATTGTCGAGCCGGTTTCTTATCGCTGGCCCAACTTCTTTAAACGCGACAATCTTGTAAACATCGTAAACCAGATTGCTGTCATTGCCATACTTGCGGTGGGGATGACTTTTGTAATTCTTACGGGCGGGATTGATCTTTCTGTAGGTGCGATGATTGCTTTTTCTGCAGTTTTGGTTGCAAGGCTGATCCGTGATTATGGTGGTGGCACTGAAGCCCAAGCCCCTGCACTTATAGCCTGTAGCCTTGCTGCGGTTGGTGTTTGCGCCCTCATGGGAATGTTTTCTGGTGCCATGGTTGCTTGCTTTTCAATCCCACCTTTTATCACCACTCTTGCAATGATGCTTATCGCAGGAGGGATGGCTTATTTGATTTCTGATGGGCAATCCATCGATCGGGTGCCTGAATCATTTATGTGGTTGGGCAGGGGTAGCACCCTGATGCGCATTCCGGTTGCAGTGGTGCTTACTGCGATCATTTATTTGATCGCACATCTTGCAATGACTCGAACGGTTTTTGGTCGTTATGTTTATGCGGTCGGGGGTAATCGGGAAGCTGCAAGGTTGAGTGGCGTTTCGGTATTGGGCGTGCTTATTTTGGTTTACACTTTATCAGGAGCGTTGGCAGGCTTGGGCGGTGTTGTGATGGCTTCGCAGTTGAAAAGTGGTGCACCAACTTATGGTCATATGTATGAACTTTATGTGATTGCTGCAGTTGTGGTTGGGGGCACTTCGCTTGCAGGGGGCGAGGGAAAAATTACTGGCACCCTGATAGGTGCTTTGATTCTTGCTGTGATTCAAAATGGGATGAATCTTCTTGGGTTTGATAGTAATACGCAGAAGTGTATTTTGGGGGGCGTGCTGCTGCTGGCAATATTATTGGATGGATCGCGGCTTAAGCTCATTAAATGAGCTTAAAGTTCTGCCTGAGAATTCGTGCTGCCTGGACTAGAGAGTACATTTTTGCTTCTGCAATTTCAGAGGGTGCAAGCGGGCTGTCGGCAAAGGTCGCAAAGCCACAGTCAGGGTTGAGAAGAATTCTTCTGGGGCCAAATAGGTTGGCAGCCTTGGTTGCTTTTTGCACAATTTCTTCAACACTTTCGATCAAGCTAGATTTAGGGTTAACCATTCCCAATCCAAGACGATAGCTTTCAGGAAGATTAGCAAGCACTTCCATCTCGCCAGCCCGGGGTGTGCACAGCTCTAAAAACAAAATGCCCACGGGAACTTTTTCTAGCAGAGGCATCAATGGCCTGTAATCGCCTGCGAGAGCAACCGATTCATCCTTCGACCAGTTACCCCTGCAGATGTGAAGTGCAAGCCTTTCTTTTGGAAATCCTTCCAAAGTTCGTGCCAGAAGTTCGGATGCAAAATCCAGTTCTTCGTGGGTGGCTTTTAGCTTTTCACCCAATGCTCCACACATGAAGCTGCGCTGCTTGGCGGGTTTTCCAAATACTACTTCAGTAAGAACAGGCTCATCAAGTTGAATGATGGTTGCGCCTGAAGTAATTAAATCTTGGATTTCTTCGCGAAGGATTTTGATGACAGCAGAGGCTAACTCTTCGCGAGTTTGATAGATTTTTTCGGAGAGGCATTCGAGCCATAGGGTGCGGGTAAGAAGATATGGCCCAGGTAATGCAACTTTGCAAGGTTTGTGGGTAATGGATTGCAGGTATTGTAGTTCGTGAAGCACAAGGGGTTTGCTGCGAGAAATCGGGCCTAACACCGCGGGATGATGAATTTCGCTTCCTTGAACATCTAAAGCTTTGAGCTCTTCTGCGAATTTTTCAGGATCATCAACGTAAGGTAGCAAATCACTGATGGGAATAAGCTGGCAATTCGCCAGTCTGGACCCTACGAAGCTGGCGTAACTATCCCGCCGTTGTTCACCATCTGAAACCAGATCCACACCCGCACGATCCTGCGCTTGAAGCACAAGCCTTACCGCATCATTTGCAGTAGTTTGAAGTTCTTCATCGCTGATGCGGTTTTCTAATCTTTCGTGAATTGCCTTTAGCATCCATCGTGGCCTTGGCCAAGATCCGATCCCTGTTACTGTGAAAGCTGGAAGTTCCGCATTTCGAGGCAGATGTGGCTGAACCTCTGAAATGGTCCTTACCATCGGCCTTTCAGTGTTTACTGAAGCGTTGGCGCTAAGCGTGCGTTTTCCTTTGCGCACATGATAACTGCGTTGGGAATTATTCTTCGTTTTGGAAATGATATTGTTGCCTGTCAGGCGGGCCCATGCAGGAAGATCATCTTCAACGGTTGCGTCGGTCGAAAGAATTTCCAATACTTGATCAGGTTCAAGCGGTCCAAGATGTTTGCGTATAAGTATAAGCAAACCGTTACCACAATCGAGGTCTGCGCCATCAAACGAGGCATTGGGTTTTTGAGGATGATCCGAATTCCATTCCATGATTTGGGCCTTAATAGGAAAGGGAGGGGACGCCCGATGCCATGAATTCAACCAGCTTCGCACCCCCCACGATCACTGCACCATCTATAAGCATTGTATCATCAAGCTTGCGTTTCTTGAAGCAAGGCGAACAAACATAAATCTTACCGCCTGCAGCTGCAAAGTTTGTCATTAATTCCTTTAAAGGTGCAAAACCTTCTTCGTGAACGGAGTCTGCATAACCAGTTTGGCAAAGCCTGACGCCCTCGATACTAAGAAAAACCACGGTTTCCTGTTCGCTTGCAACTGCTGCGGTTGCAACTACAAAGGCAACGGTGGCTCGGTCCGGGTTTTCTTTGGCGCAAGTGAGGCTGATGACAAATCGGTTATTCATGGATTAATCCTTGTTTCGAATAAAATAGAGAGGATGTTGTTGGGAAACGAGCCGATTGCCCGTCATTTTGCACCAAGCTGGGATATCTTCGGGTGCGCCTGGGTCGAGTGCTGTAACCTTAAGAAGCTTGCCCGGAAGCATGGCACGAAGTTTCCCACGGAGTAGAAGAACCAAATCGCCACACCCTAAATCGCCTGCATCCCAGATTAAATCAGGGATTAGGGGTGAATTGGTTGACGAAATAGGCTGGTTTTCTGGGGGGG
>Ga0208856_1000012_pt1 | contig 88810 bp, 64 predicted proteins | sample LakMenEpi13Jul12_FD_150690 | JGI IMG/M metagenome (GOLD analysis project Ga0208856, IMG submission 150690) | Freshwater microbial communities from Lake Mendota, WI - 13JUL2012 deep hole epilimnion (SPAdes) | ecosystem: Environmental > Aquatic > Freshwater > Lentic | place: Lake Mendota, Madison...
GATTATGATGCCACTGCCTTGGAGTTCGCTGCTGAAAATGCCCGTGCCAATGGGTTTGAAAATTTTGCCACCATGCAAATTGATTGGCGTAATGTGCCCGATGATTTAAGCTTCCCACTTATTCTCGCATCAGATTTGGTTTACGAGCCTGGTAATGTCGACCCGTTGTTAAAAATGATCGCTAAGGTTTTAGCCCCTGATGGCTTGTGCTTGATGACCGATCAAGATCGGATTCCGGCCCAATTGCTTAGAGAAACGCTTGATAAATCGGGATTTATTTACACCACTCAGGTATTAAAGGCTGGATTGCCCGGGGGGATCAGGCACAAAGGGACACTTTACACCATTCGAAAAGGGTGAAAGTGCTTCGCATTTTATATTTTTCACGCTAACATGATGTTTGAGTGTGTGTTTCCTTGGAGATGACTATGAAAAAGATAATCCTGATGGCTGGTTTCCTGCTTGCAGTTGCGTATACATCTGCTGCAGAAGTTTCGGTAAAAACAATTAAGTATTCTGATTTAACCTCGCTGGTTCGAGCCAATCAGGGGAAGGTTATTTTGGTTGATTTCTGGCGCCATGACTGAGTCCCTTGTAAAAAGGAATTTCCGCATCTGGTTCAGATGCATCAGAAATTCGCAAACCAAGGGTTCATGCTGGTGACAGTGCATTTAAACATGGCTATAGATAAGGATTTAGTGGGAGGGGTCGAGAAAACTACTCTGCCTTTTCTGCAAAAGATGAAAGCAGACTTTGTGAATTTGATTCTTGATGAACCCCAATCGGTTTGGATGTCCAAGTTGGACGGTGGTTCTGTTCCTACGCTGTTTTTATTCAACAGACAGAATCGAATTGCCCAGAAGTTCGATGATGTTGAAGATCCCGAAAAATTGGAAAAACAAATACAAGAACTGTTGAGCAAACCTTGAGCGATATACCTCCAATTCAATCTGCCCCCAAATCAGTCATCAAGGATGATGTTGCAACCGCAATGGGAAAAATTCCCAGTGGTCTGTTCATTCTTTCTCTCCTTGACGATGCAGGCGCAGATGACTTTATGCTGGCAAGTTGGGTGCAACAGTGCTCTTTTTCACCCCTGATGGTGAATATTGCGATTCGTTCTGAGCGCAGCATACTTTCGCAGTTGTTGCCGGGCAAAATCTTTAATCTTCATATCATTAAGGAAGGGCAAAACCAGATGGTTGGCAAGTTTGCCAAGCCTGTTTCTGGTGCTGATCAATTGAAAGATTTGAACCTACAAAGAGATCCCAACTTGCCCGTTGTTCTTCTGGATACCTGTGCGGTTTTACAATGCAAAGCTGCGGGTGTTCTTAATGCGGGTGATCATCAGTTGCTAGTTGCCGAAGTGGTTTCAGGCACAATGCTTGCCGGGGGTGATCCCATGGTTCATGTGCGCAAGAATGCCCGGAATTATTGATATTTCGGGTGTGGTATTCAAACCTTTAGTTTTTGGAATGATTGCATGAAAAGGCTTTTGGATAGTTTGAAAAAAATTGTTGGTGCTGATGCCATCATTACTGCTGCAAGCGAATTGATGGTTTACGAGTGTGATGGTTTTACGATAGATAAAAACCGGCCCGATGTCGTTGTTTTTCCAACCACCACCGAGCAAGTTTCGAAGATAGTCGAGGCCTGCAATTATTTTGAAGTCCCTTTTCTGCCAAGAGGGGCGGGCACTAGTCTTGCGGGCGGTTGCCTACCCGTGGGCGGTGGCGTTGTAATCTCGCTTGCTCGCATGAAAAAGATCTTTGATGTAGATTATAGAAACCGCTGCGCTTTGATTGAGGCGGGCGTTGTCAATCTTTGGCTTACCAATCACCTTAAACCCCAAGGTTACCACTTTGCTCCAGATCCTTCCAGCCAAGGGGCTTGCACCATCGGGGGTAATGTCGCAACCAATTCGGGCGGACCTCACACCCTAAAGTATGGCGTGACGGTTAATCACATCATGGGCGTGGAACTTGTATTGCCCGATGGCGAAATCATCCACACTGGCGGCCCGCTTGAAGATAATCCCGGCTATGATCTTACGGGCGTGATCGTTGGCTCTGAAGGGACTTTTGGCGTTGCAGTGAAATCATGGGTTAGGATCACTCGCAACCCCGATACTTATCGCACCTTGTTAGGTGTTTTCAATAGTGTTGATGATGCCACCAATACTATCAGTGAAATAATCGGTGCAGGCATTGTTCCTGCTGCACTTGAAATGCTCGATCAAATGATTCTTGGCGCACTTGAGGATGCCTTCCATTTTGGTTTTCCTCTTGATGCGGGCGCAATTCTCATCATGGAAGTCGATGGATTAGAAGCGGGGATTGATACTGAAGCAGAACGAATTACTCAGATTGCTATAAAGCATGGCGCACGCGAAGTTCGTAAAGCGGACACCGATGCCAAGCGTACCTTGCTGTGGAAAGCCCGTAAGCAGGCCTTTGGCGCAGTAGGCAGGCTCGCATCCAGTTTTTGCACTCAGGATGGTGTTGTACCTCGAAGCAAGTTGCCTCATATACTTCGGGAAATTCAGCGCATTGGCCTTAAGTATGATCTCAAAATATGTAATGTGTTTCATGCAGGGGATGGCAATATTCATCCCATTCTGCTTTTCGATGAACGGTTTCCTGATCAAGTAACACGGGTTCTTGCAGCCAGTGGCGAAATCCTTGACGAATGCATTAGGGTTGGCGGTAGTGTCACCGGAGAACATGGAATCGGTGTCGAAAAAATCGATTTCATGTCCAAGCTTTTTACCCCTGATGATCTTGCAATGATGATCAGGCTACGGAACGCATTCAACCCAACGAATAATTGTAGCCCACACAAAATGTTGCCCACTGCGGGCGCCTGTATTGAAGCTTCCAAAGCCGGTAGAATGGCTGCAATGTAGTAACGGAGGATCTTTCCTTGTCTTTTTCTGATTCGTTTAATTCGCTCGATGGTTTTCAGCACAAGCATCCTTCCGATGTTCTTGAAGCATGTGAAATCATCAAGCAGTCTGCTGCCAACTTGGATGCCATCGTTCCCTCTGGTTCTGGTTCCAAGATGAATATTGGTTATGCGCCTTCTCGTAAGGGCGTTGTGCTTGGTACAAAAAATCTTAATAAGGTGATTGATTATCCCGCCCGTGACATGACTGTTACCGTGCAGGCGGGTATCCTTATTAAAGATTTGAAGGAGATGCTCGGGAAAGAAAATCAAAGGCTTCCCATCGATGATCCCTATCCTGCTAATTCTTCTCTCGGTGGTTTACTTGCTACCAATACCTCTGGGCCCAGGCGATTTGGTTGGGGCACTTTGCGTGATTATGTGATTGGTATTTCCATCCTTAATGATGAAGGCGTAGAAACCAAAGCGGGTGGTCGGGTTGTTAAAAATGTTGCTGGCTACGATTTCTGCAAGCTTCATACAGGCGCTTTGGGAACTCTTGGAATTATTTCTCAGGTTACGCTTAAAGTAAGACCTAACCCGGAAGCTTCTGCTTTTCTTTTGCTTACCTTAAATCCTGCCAATGTTGAATCTGTTTTAGATCGGATTCATAACACCAAGACCAGGCCTGTTGCAGTTGAGTTACTTAATAAAACTACTTTGCAACATCCTCTCTTTAAGCATCTTGCTGTTACTTCTGACTACGGGATTTTTATTGGTTTTGAACACAGTACTGAAGCAGTGAAATGGCAAACCGAAACACTCGCAAACGAACTCGCTGATGTTCCAAATAGCAAGATTGAGATCATCAATGGGCCTTCTGATGCTGCATTATGGCAGGCTCTAGGAGAGTTTCAAGCTGCTCGGATTTCTGGTTGCCCTCTGACTTTTAAAGCAAACATTCCTTCTGCCAAGGTTGCTTCTTGGTGTGCTTTGGCAACTGATACTATCCCTGGTGTTTCGCTTCAGGCACATGCAGGTTCGGGGATTGTTTTCGGACACATCCCAGAAGGCGTATCTAGGCAAGTGGCATTTAACTCTATCGATATTCTTTTACAAAAGGCTGTTCGTTATCAGGGGAATTTGGTTCTTCCTTACTGCCTGCCCGAGTGGAAAGCAGACTTCCCGGTTTGGGGTCAAACCCGGCCTGATGTTAAAGTCATGCGTAAAGTTAAAGAATCTCTAGATCCTAAAGCACTATTTAACCCCGGACGATTTGTTGATCGTATTTAATCACTAGGCTCAAAATATAATCTTATGAATACACATACACACAGCGTTTCTAAACCAATTCCTAAAGATCCCCTCGCCCTTCATGTTCTCTCCGGAGAAAAAGGCTTTGGTACGAATGTTGAGTATGAAACTTTTATGGACTGCGTGCATTGCGGTCTTTGTTTGGGTTCTTGCCCTACCTATGTCGAAACAGGCGATGAAAATGATAGCCCTCGAGGGCGCATCTATCTTTGGCGCGCGGTTACCGATGGCAGAACCGAGCTCACTCCTGAAGTTCGAAAGCATATGGATCTTTGTCTGGAATGCATGGCGTGCGAAACTGCCTGCCCTTCGGGTGTCAAGTATGGCAAAATCATCTCCTCTTATAAACATGATATGACCCGGGTTCTTCCGCCTGCTCCCACCGTAAATGCCTTGCAGCGCTGGATGCTTTTCAACCTTACTCCCTACGCAAAGCGCATGAAGCTTGCGCTCTTGCCTGTTCGTATTCTGCAAAAATTGGGTCTGATGTGGTTGCTTAGATTAGCTGGAAACTTGTTGCCCAAGTCACTTCGATTGCTCAATGAAATTGTTCCTGATATGGAACCTCATTATGGTGAATTCCCTGAGGTGCTTCCTGCCAAGGGTGTTAAAAGAGCGCGTGTTGGCTTGATTTTAGGTTGTGCTGCAGATGCGTTTCTTCCCCAAGCTAACCTTGCAACTGCTAGGGTGCTTCAAGAAAATGGCTGCGAAGTTTGGATTCCAAAAACCCAAGGATGTTGCGCTGCTTTGCATCATCATGCAGGCCTCGATAACGAAGCTAAGAAATTTGCTGCAGCAAACTGTGTTGCATTTGCTGATGGCTTGACCGATGGCCCAAATAAGCTTGATGCAATCGTTAATAATGCTGGTGGTTGTGGCCCGGTACTTAAAGAGTATGGGCATCTATTGCATGGCACCCCATTCGAAAAACAAGGTGAAGCTTTTGGTTCGAAGGTGAAGGATATTCACGAGTTCCTGATGGAGCTTGGACCTGTTGAACCCACCCATGAAGTGCCATTAAAAGCGACTTATCATGATGCTTGCGGTTTAAGCCATGCTCAGAAAATTCGTAATCCCCCCAGACAATTAATGGGCATGATCAAAGGCCTTAAACTTGTGCCCCTTCTCGAAAATGAACACTGCTGTGGCGCTGCAGGCAGTTACAACATTACCCAACCTGAGATGTCCAAAGCTTTGGGGGAACGCAAGGCAAAGAATATTCTTGCGACTGGGGCCCGTGCGATTTTCACTGCAAATGTTGGCTGCCTTTTGCAGGTTGATCGGTATCTTCGAGAAAACAAACCTTCGGTCTGGGTGGCCCACCCCATGGAAGTTCTTTGGGCGGCATATAGCGGTCAATTTTCCTCAAGGCTTAAAGCTGCAATCAAACCGTACGAAAAGGATTAATCATGAGTTTCCACGGCATCATCCCTCCCCTAGCCACTCCATTTAAAGATAACGAAGATCTCGATATAGAACGCCTCAAGTGGTTTATTGAGCAGCAAATTGAGGCTGGGGTTCATGGCATATTTGTGCTTGGAACTAACAGCGAATTCTATGCCATGGATGAGGCTGAGAAACAGCAGGTTATTGCTGTTGCTGTAGAGCAGGTGAGGAAAAGGGTTCCGGTTTTTGCAGGCACGGGCGCAGAAACCACCCGCGAAGCAGAACGACTTACCAAAATGGCGCAGAAGGAAGGGGTTGATGGCGTTTCAGTTATCACTCCTTACTTTATTCTGCCCAATCAAAACGAAATCCATGACCATTACAAACGCATTGCGGAATCCACTAATCTGCCCGTTTTGCTTTACAGTAACCCGGTCACCTGTGGTGGATTAAAGATTGATCCCGATACTTGTGGCAGACTTGCCAAAATCAAAAACATCGTGGGCATCAAAGATTCGAGTGGCGATTTGCAAACCACGATTGAAATCCTCAGAGCTGTTCCCTCAGATTTTGTGGTGATGCAAGGCCGCGACACTCTGATTTTTTCTGCATTACAAATGGGTGCTCGTGGTGCTGTTCCCGCAACATGCAATATTGCGCCTAAGTTACTGGTCGAAATCTATGAGAAATTTAAAAAGGGTGATATCGAGGGTTCTAAGGCTGCGCAAGCAAGACTTCATCCTCTTCGAATGGCTTTGACTCTTGGCACAGCGCCTGGTGGCGTTAAATCTGCTCTTAGGGAACTTGGTCGTTCCATTGGGCCTTGCAGATCTCCCGTAGCTTTGGTTGGTGCAGATAAAATCCCCAAGCTTAAAGAAGCACTTGCTGCTGCAGGTTTGATGTAAGCTTTATACGAAAGTTAAAAGCCGTGGCTTAACCCAGAAACTGTGAGTAGTAGGCTGTTGTAAATCGTGGGTGAGCCAGCTTTTTAGGAATGACAAGCTCATCAGGTTTCAGCCATTGTGTCTGGATGGGCGAGGGCTTTCCCCCCAAAGTTTTAATCGCTACGCTGTTGTACTCTTTTGCAAACATCTGCCACTTAGGGTCAGTTGGGTTTGAAAAAAGGGGATCAAAAGAAAAAGAGACACCTAGGCCGCTTGAATAGAGCCCATAAGGTTTCTTTTTCGATTCCGGACGATTTAAGAAGTACAACGCCCATGTATTTGGCACAAATGAATGCTTCTCTTCGAAGGCTTTTGTGAATGCATAAGATTGCGAAATGACCGCTTTAATTCTGGCCAGATCATGTTCGTAATACTGGAAATCCACGCGGCTTTCATCTGCACTTGGTCTCCAATACTCATTCACCATATCCGCTCTGGAGTAAGTTATTTCCTTGATCAGGGGTTGCAGATTGTTGATGTTGGGTCTTGGGGTCGCACCATGTTGAATATTAGATCGCTTTGCCAAACGTAATGCATTGAATTGGGGTTGCGAGGAAGCCGGAGTTATTGAACCTGGCCCTGCTTTAAATCGTTGATCGCAAATGGCGTATAATTTGTCCAGAATGACGGATGCAAAAAACGCATCACAACCCTTGTGCAAGCGAATGAGTTCTTCAGATAGGTCTTCGGGCGATTTTAATTGATGCAAGGAATATTTAGAGGTGCATAGCGTTGCTGGTCGAACTTCAATCTGGCATTCGAGGACAATTCCTAAAAGTCCGAATGAACATTTGAATTCATAGAAACTAGCCCCATCTTCGGAATCAGAAATTGAGCAGAGTTCGCCTTCAGCATTAACATAAGAAAGGGCAGTGACCCCTGCGGAAAAAAAACCTACTCCATCCAGCGAAGAATCTTTAGTGTCACCAACAGCAACCGATCCAACGGTAGCTTCGCCAATTTCAGCTTGAAAAGGAATTTCGAAACCTCGTGATTGCAGCCATAAATTAAGCTTTTTAAGTCTGCAACCTGCTTGAACGCGCACAATTTTCCGACCTTTTCCATCCGTTTCTAATCCGATGATTTCATCTAGCTTTGTGGTGCATAATAAAGTTCCACCATCGTTGACGATGGTTTGTGAAACAGAGAGCATGGCCCCGACTGGACTTACCGGGGTCGGAAATCGCTTGGTATCCTTGACAATCGCCTGCACATCTTCGTAGCTGATGGGTTCTGCATAGACCGCAGGTTTGGTGCTGTTGGATAATCCCCAATTGGAGTAAATATTTCCATCGCTTTTTAGAATGCCATGAAAAGGAAATGGTGCAGGTTGGTTTTTTGGAGGTGTTGCAACAGGCTTTTCCACAGCACTTGCAGGGCCATTTTCCAAGGATGCAATGCTTGAAAGAAGCACCACTTTCATGGCATTGCGTCGGGATTGATATTTCGGATTTGTGTCTTTATTTGGCTGATGGTTTATCATGTTTCCCAAAAGTTTTTTTGAGTGCTGCACCTTCGCGTAATTTGATGAAATAATCCATAAATTCAATGTGCCCGGCCTCAGGGCGCTGTGGAGTTATAAAAGATACCGAGACATATCCCATTTCGTCTTCATCATTTTCGCCAACGAATACCATGCGCGGCGGGTTGAATGGATTAGTGGGGTTTCGGTCTGAATTATCAAAGATACCTTCGACATGAAGAGTGTCGCCTTTTTTAAGTTGATAATATTCCTTGGTGTAGTAACTGGATTGCCAGTTGTAGTCCCAGTTTCTTAAATCAAATAGAAGTTTTCGTTCTTTTGAGTTTTTAGGTTGATGCCAAACCCGGATTTCCTTGCCCAAAAAATGCATGTGAGGCTTCATCATGAATACTTCGCAATCCTGTTCCACCACCCTTGATCCAATTGACTTGTATTGGGAAACACCTTTTGGGATCCAGAGGAATTTTGTGTCAACCAACATATGATGAACATATTTCTCAGGCTTTTCCTTGGCAAGCCAGATAGCGATCTTGCTTCTGTCAGTTTCTGGTTTTCCATTACGATGGTAATGAATTTGCATAATGATGGCGGATTCTGGTGGTACTACCACTGTCGCCTTAGGTGGATATGACATTTCCCCCTGACCAGGAACCCAAACCCCCAATGTTCCGCCCGGGTTCTCCTTGTTCTTTGTGATAGCAGTTGGGTTGGGTTCGAAACCTAGTCCCATTCCTGATTCATACCCAGGGCCGTAATCTTCATCTCCTGTACCTTTAGGCTTGGGTTTTCCCAAACGCTTTTGGGCATCTAACACCACACCCGTTCCATCGTAAAAAGATAATTCATGATGTACGATTCGTTTGTTACCGGGAATGAATTTCACCTTCTGGAGGTTTAATTCGGTTTTGTTGTTAAGTGGAAAGGCGATCATTCTATAATGGTCTTCGCCTTTTGCTGCCAAATGAAATTCAGTGGGCATTTCCAAGATAAAATCAGGCGGGTCCTTTTCATCCCAATCTTTTGTTGCAGGAAATGACACAGGCTTAGGGGCATCTTTGATATCACCTTTGGGGCTTCCAATATCTACCCACTTCGAAAAAACTGCAATTTCACTTTCATTAAGCGAAAAATCGTCCTTGAAGGATAAACCTCCCCGGACTGGCCAAGGTGGCATTTTACGACTGGAAACATAATCCTTCATATCATCCGCCCATCGTGTGGCATCTTCAAAAGTTAAGAGTTGAAAGGGGCCTACTTCGCCCGGGCGATGACAACGCTGGCAATGTTTTTGCAATAATGGAAGTACATCTTTGTAGAAGGTGACTTCTCCTACTGAACTGGATTCTTTCTTTTCTCTGTTAAGTGGGCAACCAATCGCCTGGGTCGTTTGAACTTCAACCGGTTTGTTTGCAAGCACCTGATCGATTGCTTCTGCAAGGTGGGCGTTTTTGGTATTCTTCAGGCGAGTGGTACGGTCTTGGTATTGATCATCAATTGCCCCGAAATACATCAGTTTCTTGTCTTGATCGAGTAAGAAGCATTCAGGTGTAACATCAGCTAGGAAGTGATTTGAAACAATATGGTTCGGGTCGTAAAAAACCTTGAAGCCTGTAAGAAATTCCTTGGTATGTTTATCAAGCTCATCAGCACTTTCCGAATCACAAATTACTGCGCTAACAATAACACCTTTGTCTTTGTATTTTTCAGAAAGGGAGTTAAGTACATTTATATAGCGGTTCGAAATGGGGCATTTGAAATCAAGGAAAGTAACCACAATCGCCTTGGCATCTTTTTGATCATGTAATTGCCATTTCTCACCCTTGGTATTAACGAATGTGACATTAGGGATCACCTTTCCCAAGCGTAGCAGGGAGATGGCTTTTTCATCCTTATTTTCCTGAGATTGCACCTGTTTAGGCGTAAGTAAAAAATAGGATAGGCCTACCAGACAGGCGAGGATTGAAATTCCTAGCAGCCATTGATTTGATTTGCTTGGAAAAGCGGGTTTGAACTTAGAAAGATTAAGCATTATATTGCCCAGATAAAATTGACTTCTTTCCTAACAATATTAATAGACAGAGCAGACAGAGATCTAAAAATTATAGACAGCGCATTATGAACTTGTCAACATGCTCTCAAGATTGAATCAATAATTTATTTTCTTGGTTGGTGCAGACGAAATCCCAAAACCCATTTTGAATGAGTTAAAGCGAGATGTAACTATGCAGATCAATAGTTTGGATTCAGCTTATTTGCCGGTTCCCAGCTTTGGGCGATTGGCGATGCCATGGTGGATGATTTTTAAAACACGATCACGCTCTTCACCTGAAAGCGGAAGCCTTGGTTCGCGCACTCTTTCAGAACCCAAACCTGCTTCTTGCGCGGCTAACTTGATGTATTGAACAAATTTCACATGGGTATCGAGTTTTAGCAATGGATAAAACCACTTGTACATTTCGCGTGCTTCATCCCATTTACCCGTGCGGGTTAGATTCCAAAAGTATTGGTTCTCTACAGGGAATGCGATTCCCGATCCTGCAACCCAGCCATCAATTCCAAGAATCGAAGATTCTAATACGAGATCATCCACCCCTACGAAAATACTGTAGCGATCTCCTACTTCGATTCGAAGTTCAGTGATCCTTCGAGTGTTTGCAGAGCTTTCTTTTAATGCAACAAGATTTGGAATGTTTGCAAGTTGCGAGAATTGTGCAGGGGTGATATCAACAGGATAGCCCACGGGATTGTTATAAAGCATCCATGGAAGATTGGTTGCTGCTGCAACTTTTCTAAAATGGTTCATCGCCTCTGCGCCTTCAGCTTTGTAAACCATTGCAGGCATGACCATAAAACCGTTGGCACCGAGTTTTTCGCAATCGCGCACATACTGGCATGCTGCTGCGGTGCTCATCTCTGCAACACCACTCAACACGGGCACGCGCCCTGATGCCATCTTTACTATTTCAGATATAAGAGTTCGTTTTTCTGATGGATCAAGAGTTTGGTTTTCGCCCAGCGAACCTGCCATGATTAAGCCGCTAACTCCGGAAGCAATCAGCGCTTCACAATGTTTTGAAGTTGCTTCGATATCGAGAGACATATCTTGGCGAAATTGTGTAGTAACCGCAGGGAATACACCGGTCCAACTATGTCTAGACATGAGAAACTCCTAGTGAAAGGGCGCTGAAAACAGAGGTCAATATCTGATATTCTAGATAAGGAGATGAATTCTGACCATGTGCTTATTAATCCATTGTCGTTATAAAGATTGTCGGGAAGACTTCACTTTTGTTGACTCTTAATGAAAATGTATCTATAGATGATGATATGGAACCACCTATTTTATTAGCTTTGACTGTTGGATTAATTGCTTGGGCATTTCTCAGCTTGGGAGCTGCCGTCGCTGGTTTGTACTTCCCTCCTAAAAAAGATACTGAATGCTGGCGAGCTTTTTGGTTTATGAATGGGATTTGGGGCTTGATCGATGGAATCATCGGTTGGGCCAATTTGATTACCGCGCCCCCAACGATCGAGTTTTTACAAAAAGTGCTTGCGATCAACAGCGGGTTAGATCTGCTCTATATCATCACCGGTTTGGTTTTATTCACCCGCACTAAACCGGTTTTAAAAGGCTTTGGCTTTGCGATCTTAATTCAAGGTTTATTTCTTCTCATCTTTGATGCAATCTTTTTATTCTTGTGCTATCGCTCTTAATTCTTAACCCATCAAGCAAAAATTAGGATAGCCAGACACCTTCTGAAAGAATTTTTGCGCTAGCGATGCTCTGCTTGTAGAGGTAGGCAAAGGCCTTTGAACCATCTGCCAAGGTGATGGGTTCCAGATTGAACAATAAAGGTGCGTCTTCAATTTTGTCGAGTTCGACAAGCAAGTCGTAGGGGATTTCAAAAAGTTCGCCTTGAACCGAAAAACCCTCCAGTGGTTTTTCAACCATCCCAGGATAGGGGCCGAGATCCACAAGAAGATAATCAGGCGAAGTGCAACTTTCATTTAAATAATGCGCATTCGCTAAAGCGTAGTGGTTTTTTTTACCCCGTTTAAGGGTGCCATAGACGAATAATAATAGGGGATCGTTGTGATTCATTATTTAAGTTTGGCGCCCACAAGTTTTGTAAAGGTGCTTTTGCTGATGGGGGAGAACCTTACTTTGTCGCCAATATTAAAAGCGAAATATTGAGTCAGTATGTCGACGAGAAGATTAGGCGTTTGCCCGATTAGATGCCATCCACCTGGTTTTTGTTCGGGATAAATTCCTGTTTGAATGCCAGTTAGGCCGACGCTTCCAGCAGGAACTTTTAATCTTGGAGTAGCAAGCCTAGGCACGCCTTCGAGCTCTTTGGGTAGGTAGCCCATATAGGGAAATCCCGGGCTGAAGCCAATGGCGTAAACGCAATACTCGGTTTCCGAATGAAGGCGAATCACTTCCTTGGTGGTTAAGCCTTTAAGTTCTGCCACGATTTCTAAATCCGCTCCTAATTCGTAGCAGCAGGGTACCTCTACCACTTTGGATTGTTGTGTTAGTGTTGTAATTTCTGTGATTTTTAAAATGTTGTAAACTTCAGTGGTTACATTTTTTAAGGAAATAATGGTGGGGTTGTGATAAAGGGCCACAGCCTTATAAGCAGGTACCACATCTAAAACCCAAGTGTATTCTGCTTTTATAATGTTGTTGGAGAAGGTTTGGCATGCGGATTCGTTTTCAAAGCGGACAAGAATTCCCATATCTGCAATTGGCTGGATGATGGGTTTTAGTATGGTTAATTTATTTTTAGTTGAAGCCATTTTAGAATACCACTCCAGCACAAAATTAAATATATTGTATCAGTCGTCTTTAATTTCAATCTTTTAATTTATGTGAGGTATTATTATGCGAATATTTAGTTTTTTACTTTTAGCGATTCTACTTGGTTTGTCATCAGGTTGCAAAAGCAAGAAACCTCCAGTTGATAAAAATGCTGATAGCGCCAAGCAAACACCTGCAGTCACCACCCCTGCAACTCCAGTTACGCCACCCGTAGTCAACCTGAAAAGAAATGCGGTTGCTCGAACTGGAACAGGGAGCAAGTTAGGTGAAGTCTATAAAGCGCTTGAGCTTTATGCGAATGATAATAATGGAAAATATCCCCCTCCCTACACAAAAAGTGCACAAGGGTCACCATTGCTAAGCTGGCGTGTACTTATCCTGCCCTACATCGAGCAGCAAAATCTGTTTAATAAATTCAATCAAAATGAGCCTTGGGATGGGCCCACCAACAAGCCACTTCTAAGTTTCATGCCAAAAATGTATCTTTCCTCGGGGAATTACGATGTGAATACGGCATTCAAAACCACTTTTCTTGCCCCTGTTGCCAAGGAAACTATTTTCTCTCCTGCGGGCGGGGTGACAAAAAATTCAGTAAGTGATGGCCTTTCGAATACTATTTTAATTGCGGATGTGGATGATGATTTTGCAACGGAATGGACAAGGCCCGTTGATCTAAATGTTAACGCACAAAACCCAGCGCTGGGTTTAACTAATAGTAACCCCGCTGGATTCATGGCACTATTTGGCGATGGTTCTGTAAAGGTTGCGCCTAATCGGCCACTGCCTAATGTTTGGGCTATGTTTACCATTGGTGGTGGCGAACAGATTAAGCCTTGATTTTACGAAACCTTTCTTTTGCTGATTGACCAACAATGGTTTTCGGCACATGATGTGATTTCAATTGTGTTTGTTTTTTAAACTATGATGAAAGGACTTTTTGATGAAGACTTTAAAATTCGCTCTCTTATGTGCGATTTTTTCTACCCTCGTTTCTGTTGCTTCTGCTCAGGAATCCAAGAAAGAAAACTCTGCCACCAAGCCTGCCCCAAGAGATAAGGGTTGGGAAAAACGACATGAAACTTTTGTTGGTATTGCCAAGCGTGGCAATGTAGATCTCCTCTTCTTGGGTGATTCAATCACTGATGCTTGGGGCGGCGAAGGTCACGGGATGGGTGGTGGGCATAAAATCTTTACTTCCAAGTTTGTTCCTATGAAAGCTGCAAACTTTGGTATTGGTGGCGATCGAACCCAACATGTTATTTGGCGTTTGCAAAATGGTGAACTTGATGGCATCAAGCCAAAAGTTGTGCAATTGATGATTGGCACCAATAACAGCAATGGTTCAGATAACACCGCAGAAGAAATTGCTGATGGCGTTAAAGGTATTATTGATGAAATCAAAAAGAAATCCCCAAGCACCAAGGTTTTGTTGCTCGCTGTTTTCCCACGCAATACAGGCAAAGATGATGCTGCAAAGAAAATCCAAAAGGATAAAATCGACAAGGTTAACTCCATCATTTCCAAGCTTGACGATGGCGGCAAGTCTGTGAAATTTTTGGATATCGGCTCGAAGTTCAAAGATGCATCTGGTGCGCTTCCCAAGGAACTTATGCCTGACCAACTTCACCTTAGCGAAAAGGGTTATGAAATTTGGGCAAATGCAGTTGAAGGCGTGCTCACTTCAATGTTGAAAGGTGATCAGACCAAGGCTCCAGAGCCAACGAAGACAGTAAAGAAGGTTGAACCGGCTCCAGCTCCTAAGGCTCCAGAGCCAACGAAGACAGTGAAGAAGGTTGAACCAGCTCCTGCTCCTAAGACTCCAGAGCCAATGAAGACAGTGAAGAAAGTAGAACCAGCTACCCCAACTACTCCTGCTAAGCCAACTACTGTAACCCCAGAGCCAACGAAGACAGTGAAGAAGGTTGAACCAGCTCCTGCTCCTAAGACTCCAGAACCAGTTAAGGAAACCAAGAAGGTTGAACCAGCTCCTGCAGTTAAAGCACCAGCTAAGTCTTCAGAACCTGTTGTAAATGAAGAAGTTGTTGATGTTAAGAAGTCGCCAATCAGGGATTTCTTCAAGAAGTTGCGCAATCGATAACGGAATTTTAAAAAGTAAGCCGGGGTCTCTTATTATTAAGAGGCCCCGGCTTTTTTGTTCGCATAGCCTTTTCTAAATTTTTGTTAGAACTGTAGTTTCAGTTTTCCTAAACGATCTACGGTTTCTTTCATGAGTGCATCTTCTTCAGCTTCATCCTTGGCGATGTAGGTGACCGAAAATCTTAAGAAAGAGCCTGCATCATCCCATGGAACGCAGCATACCGATTGCTCGGTAATTAGGAATTGTGAGGCTTCTTCTGCATTGGCAAAAGTTTGACCGATGCAACCCTTGGGCGATTTGATGTAAAGAAAATAAGTGCCTTTGGGCATGCTTGCTTCGAAGCCTACTTGGTTTAACGCAGCTACCAACTTCTTAAGCCTCCTGCGATATTTTTCCCGTACATGCTCTCCAATTTCTGGGTGCCTAAGAGCTTCGGCTCCGGCCTGTTGGATTGCCATGAATTGTCCAGAATCACAGTTATCTTTAACATCGGCATAGGCTTGAACGATTTTTGGATGGCCCGCAACAAACCCAAGGCGCCAGCCAATCATGTTGAATCCCTTGGACATCGAATGAACTTCGACACCTACTTCGCGAGCGCCTTCAACTTGCAAGAAGCTGAGTGGTGCGCCATCGTAACTTAGCAGAATGTGGGCTGCATCTTGCACGACGATGATTTTATTTTTGTGCGCAAAATCGATGACTTTTTTGTAGAAGTCGCGGGTTGCAACTTGTCCGGTGGGGCTGTTGGGATAATTGATGACAAGCAACTTTGCTTTTTCGCAAACATCCGTAGGAATGTTATCGAGATCTGGGAAGAAGTTGTTTTCCGCAAGCAATGGAAGCCTGTGAACTTTGCCCCCGTAATATTCGGTATGGGTGCCAGCAACGGGGTAACCAGGAACCGTCATGAGGGTAATATCGCCGGGGTTGATAAAAACTGCTGGTAGCATTGCATAGGCTGGTTTAGAACCGATGCAGTGGTTGATTTCGGTGACTGGATCGAGGTTAACATTGAAAACTTTTTGCATGAAGCCCGCCGCTGCTTCTTTATAGGCAGCGATACCATTATCAGCGTAGCCTCGATTTTCAACTTTATCGACCTCAGCTTTAAGGAAATCTCGAACAAGGGGAGGGGCCATGTCGTCATTTTCACCAATGCCGAAATCGAGAAGCTTGCGTTCTGGATGGGCAGCAAGTGCTGCGCGCTTGGCTCGTTTGATTTTTTCGAACTTGTAGATTTTGGTGGATTTGCCATAGTTGGCGCCACCGATGCGATCTGCGAAAAGAGACTGAAACCAAGGATCTGTGCTGCTCATAGTGCCTCTGATAATAAATTTCAGGAAAATATGGGTTATGGGCAAAATGCCCGGTCACCCTATCAACAAGATAGCCTAGTCAATTGCTAGTGACTGTTGTATCGTTATTGCAATAGAATAATAAAGTTAATGGGTTTTGCCCAGTTTCTAAAGTAAAAAATGTAAAAGAATGGCATCAAACTCGGCAGACAAGAATGTGGTTGAAGGTTGCTTGGACCGGTTTCCCGGTGCTTGGAATCAATTGGTGGATGAAAATATCCAGTTGATTTTCCATGGAATATATCAGGTGGGCTTCCGTTTAGGCTGTCAGGTGACTTCCGAAGATGTGGAAGATATCACCTCAGAAGTATTTGTTGAGATCCTCAAGGACGATTTTGCATTTCTTCGTGGGTATCGTGGCGAAAGCAAGTTGTCGACTTATCTTTGCACCTTGGTTCACCGAAAAGCAGTTCAAGAGTTCAATAAGCGGGTGCGCTATTTAAATGGTAATAATGGCGTTGTGGATTCTGATTCATATTCGCAAGGATCAACTTCCGATGTTGTTGAAAACACTATTTTAAGGGAAGCAATTTCTAGGTTAGCAATGCCTGAGAGGGCAATGATAGGAATGTTTTATTTTGAAGGGCAAAGCTATAAAGAGATAAGCGAAAGTTTGGGGTTGGCGATTAATTCAATCGGGCCGATGCTGGGAAGGGCGAGATTAAAATTAAAAGGTTTGCTTGCGTAGTGGTTATGGGGCAACGCCTCGGGTACGCTGAATGGGTGCGCCTTGATCGGGAGCCCATCGTGCAAGATCAAAGCCTGGTAGGCTTGATAAATCCCCTCTGCTAAATAATCGCTCGGAACGCTCTGGTGTTACCGTAGTGACTTGCATATCGTTTAAGCGCAGAACCATTTCCATTTTTTCTTCAGGCCAGATTATCTTAATTCGCTGGGGTAAAATTGCTCCGGTTTCTTTGCTTTGTTGCACTTCGTAAACAGTAGCGTTGCATATTTCCTTGCCTTGTACATCGCGAAGAATATGCCCCGCTACTTGATACTTCCCTTGGGAAAGCGCTTTGCGCAGGAACACGGTCGACTTGCGTACCTGCTTGCCTTGGTAATTTGCAACAGGCTCAACCAGTTCGACATTCTGCTGATTCACTTTTACTTCGTATTGTTTTGATGGGTCGTATTCACCCATGCCCAATGCGCTGACAATCATATCGGGGTGGAAAGGGAAGGGTAAACGAACATTTCCTTTATCAAGTTCATCATAATTGCAATGAAACACATAGGGAACAGGTTCGACCTTGCTGATCCAATACCAGAATTCTTGATTGTTGGACCCAATATCCACCGCAGGTTGGCCAATAACTTTGGCCTTGAGCCTAAAGTTTCTGGGCTTTTGGCAGACCATTAACCCATCGAGGCCTGGCGCTGTTTGATTCCCCTGTTTGGCATCGATTGAAACTTGATTACATTGAATCGCTTGAACACGCTGCCCGTTATTATTGAGGTATGCAACGAGTTGTTGTGCGGTTGGAGTTTCCGAGGGCGCATTTCTTGATGTGTCGCGATCTCTTAAACCAGGCCAGCTATTACAACCAACCATCATTGATAGTAGTGCAAATGTGGAAGCTTTTTTTATCAGCATATTTATTTTAAACAGAGTCATGGCATTCTCCATTGTTGGGGGGATTTAATCCCAGCCCAGAAGTCCCATGACTTCTTCTTGAACTTTATCAAGTTCGCTTTCGGTCAACTTGGTGTGCAATACTTCATGGTCTGTACTGGTTTTTTGGCATCGTAGCACCAGCCTTTCCATGTCACCAAGATTTTCAGTTTTAACTAGTTTCAACTTCCTTTTTCGTACCAGCATCAATCCTATTATATACCTGAAGTTCTGCTGCTTGGGGTCGTCCTGCCCCTCTAATCTTTCGAAGCAATCCATCAAGAGGCTTTCATCTACAGGGAAGGCTTTTTTCGCAGTCGTTTCTTTTATCTTGCCTTTCCAATGCGAGAAACATCCTTCTGGTGCACCCTTCCAGTTCTCTTCAGCATAATCCTTACGAACCAACTTTCCCTCTTCATCCGCAAGAACGGTATACACGATTTCACCCGATTGCAGCACTCTGCCACTGATAGCACACTTGCGCGTATTCGGTTGTAATTCGTATTCCACCATCGATTGCACTACCTCTTTATCGTATCGGCAACAAGGCAAAAGACTCAAGCGTGAATTTAGCAAGAGTCTGAACAAAAATAATTAAGAACACCGAAGTTGCGGACTGGAGAACATGTAAGGGATCAATTAATCTTTATCAATGTTTCGTTTCAATTCGGAGTTTATTTCCGATTGTGTTTCTTGGCCCCAGCCTAAGCAATTCAATCGTACTATCCCCTTAGCATCCAATAGCAATATCTTGGGTGTAGATTCAAGCCCATAACTTGATCGCAAGCCACTGCCATTAAGTACAGCGAAATTCAGTTTAGAAGCCTCGGCTTGTTTTTTGACTATTTCGTTATCATCGATCACGCTCATGCCAAGCACGGTAACCGAGTCTCCATGATTTGTTTGCATAGTTCTGGCGAAGTCAAGTATTTCTGTAGAGAGGGGAGATTTAGGGTTGTAGAAGACCAGAAGGATAGATTTACCTTCCAGCCTTGCAAGCCTGACGGATTCTTGTTTAAGCATGTTTTGAGCGATAAAATCGGGGGCTTTGTAACCCAACTTGGCTGTTTGCAAACTTGTTGCAGATACCGGCATAATCACGGATTCAGAACTATCGCCCTTCAAGATGTTTTCCAGCCTTTTGGTTGTCTGGGTTATGGCATCACGATAAGGGGTCTGGCTCATGATTTCTGATTGGGTTTTAACCTGCCTTATTAAAGCCTTTGTTTGGGCGGTATATTTTCCGATTTCTTGGATGTACGCGTTTGCAGATTCACGGTAGTTAGTCGCAAGTTGAATTTCTTTTTTGCGATCTTGAAATAACTGTCCGGGGTAAACCAGACTGGTTTCAAGTTCAACGCGCAATGTGCTTTTTTGGGAAGGCTCGTTATGTGCAGGTTCTTTGATTTCGATAGTGCGTTCTAATTTCTGAGCGACTCCCAATTGCGGATGAAGCCAAACAGCATCAGTCCTTTTCCACGCTTGTCGGTCTGCGCGGGTTTTTCCCCAATCCTCTGTTTGTTGAGTACCAATCAACTTGATGCATTTAACTCCTTGTACCATTTCAGTACCCAAAACAGTCCAGATGCAAACAGGCCTGCCATCTTCATTGGTTTCCCATGTGTCATTTTCCACAAGTTTTGTTTTTGGTAATTCGAGTAGGTAGCCGTATTCAATGGTCGATGGGCCTTCTAATGATATCTTTCCGAGATTGTGACCGGGTTGAATAATGCCTTTTGAATCGCAACGGAAAGTCTCCAAGCGCACAGATGTTGCAGGAGGCTCGGAAGTAATGGTGGGCAATAATGCAGGGTTATTGCGTTGTTTTAGAATAGTCAGGCATGCAAGGAGGGAGCTGTTTTTTTCGGTTTCCAATACTAGGCAGCGTGATTCGACTCGGTAAGAGCGTTGGAATTGAACCCTGCTTGATCGGGCTTCCTCGGTAAATAAACCCCGGTACAGCAACTCTTGCGCGCCTTGAACCCGGAAACTTATATTGTTTGCGACCTGCATCGATTTCGCAGTTTTGTTTTCTTCCGCTTGTGCCAGTCCTAAACCTGTTGCAAGTATTAAAATGAAATACACTGTGGCACCTCTCCCAATCAGGATTTTAAATGAAAACCTAAACAGTCCAGCGGGGCGGATTATAACAATGTGGCTGATTCTCACAAGATTGCTTTACGCTGACCATAGTTCCGCCGGAGTTTAGAGTTATGCCGTAAATTGTGCAAACACCCTGATTGATCGCTGATTTAAAATAGGGTATTTTATTATGGGTTAAATCTGTATTTTTGAACAGGTGGGAACTCTGGGAAATTGTATGCTTTCGAATATTTCAATGCTTTTTATTGGCATGAATCTAGTAAGCTAGGGCAATTGCTTAGGAAAAAGGGCAACCAACTTTGATTCATGGAGTCGTACTTTGTTTGGATTACTATTTGGCGTCTTTCTTTTGTGGCTTTCGATTACCGTAGTGAGCGGTGCGTTTTCGCATTTTCTCCAAGGTAGAATTTATAGCCAACCAGCGGATGGCTTTATTTGGCGCGCCCCAGCAAGTGGTGCAATAATTACCCTGACCCTTGGCTTTTGGATGATGCTGGATTATGGCTCACCCGGCCTTTACAGGCCTATTCATGAATCACAGTCCTACACCCCTGATAACAAAAAAGCTAATTTGAAAGCCGATGATGGCGCACCATATCCTTCCATGACCGTTACCCGCGCTGATGGTAAAAAAGAAGTTTACTTCAAGCAGCCTGGCAATCGCCTCGAGTACAAATCTAAAATCAATCTGCCTTTGCCTTCTACACCTGTTGCAATCGAAGTTGAAGAAGAAGGTAAAATCTCGGTGTTCAAGCCAGAGAAGGATGCCAAGGGTAATTACCTTCGAAGAACTGGGCAATCGCTTTTCTATAAAGATGAACGGGGAAGGCAGATGATTGAGGGAAGTTTGGGGTCCCTTGTAATAAATCGGCCAGGCGTCACATTTTTAGTTTTGTTCTTACATCTACTTCATTTTCTGGTTTGGTTTGCCTGCCTTTGGTTTCTGTTTGAATTTCAACCCTTGCATGCATTTGGTTTAGGGGCGGCCTTCTGCCTTTTGATGACTCTATTCTTTTTGCCACCTCTCCTAAATTTCACCGAGACAGTATCCAAGCAGCGAACCAAGCCCGAAGTTGTTTCAACGCCTACCAAAGCAGCATAAATTTTTATTAAGGATGAAGCATGCCATTCACTCGTGTTGCGCTATTAGAAAAATTTCGTCATCAACTCTCGCAAGGGAAACCAATCGTGGGAGGTGGCGCAGGAACAGGCATAAGTGCCAAGTGCGAAGAAGCAGGTGGCATCGACCTAATTATTATCTACAATTCAGGCCGATATCGGATGGCAGGGCGGGGCTCTCTTTCAGGTATGTTGCCCTTTGGGAATGCCAATCAAATCGTGAAGGAGATGGCTTACGAAGTTTTGACAGCGGTAAAACATACGCCTGTTCTTGCAGGTGTTTGTGCAACCGACCCCTTCATGCTGCGGGATCATTTTCTTAAAGAACTTAAGGACATGGGTTTTGCTGGAATCCAAAACTTTCCCACAGTTGGATTGATTGATGGGTTAATGCGGGAAAATCTTGAAGAAACTGGGATGAGTTACAGCCTAGAAGTTGAGTGCGTTGCTGCTGCCAGAAACATGGAATTATTGACGACACCTTACGCATTTAATGTTGAGGAAGCCAAACAGATGACCCATGCCGGTGCTGATATTGTAGTGGCGCATATGGGCCTAACAACCAAGGGCGCCATAGGAGCAAAAACAGCGAAATCTTTGGAAACCAGTGCACTCGAAGTTCGAGCAATCGCCGAGGCTTGCAAGGCCATCAGGCCCGAGGTGTTGGTGCTTTGCCATGGTGGGCCGATAGCAATGCCTGAAGATGCGCAATTCATTTTGGACCGTGTGAAAGTTGTGGATGGTTTTTATGGTGCCAGTTCGATGGAAAGGCTTCCTGTGGAAGAGGCCATCGCCAATCAAACCCGTGCGTTCAAGCAAATGAAACTCGGTGCGCGCTAGTTGGCGTTCCGACCATGGATTAATGAAATGCGGATGTTGATTGTGGCCCTTAAGTCCATTCAAGCTTTTCTTGTATGTCCTACAAGCCTGAAGCGCAAGCGAAGGAAGTATGGGCAAATGTAAAATGGGGATTGAAGAACCGTCGCTGACGCATCCGGCTCTTAAGGAAAATTGTAGGTAAGGATGGGTTGCTCAGTAGGGCAAAACTGCCACTAAAAATAGGCGCGCGTTAGTTTTTTAGAACCATCTGCCTTGCAGCGATTGCGGCGCCCAAGATGCCCGCATCATTTCCCAAGGTTGCGAAACAAATGTCTTCGCCTTGGGCGCATTCTTTGAACGCCTGATCTTTTACAAACCATCTTATGCGGTTTAAGAAATCATCGCCCGCTGCAATCATGCCGCCGCCTAGCACCACTTTCTCCGGATCAAAGAAATGTAGGATGTTGATAATCCCCAAAGCGAGAGCGGAGGAAGTTTCTTCGACAAGTCGGTCAGCGAGGGGATCGCCATTGCGGGCCGCATCGAAAACATCCTTGCAGGATAAAGTCTTTTTTTCAGCAGGTTCATGGAGGTCGGAAATTTTGTTGAAATCCTCTGCAAGTGCCTCGTAGGCCCGCTTTAAAACAGAGGTAGCCCCGGCATAGGCTTCCAAGCAGCCAAAATTTCCACAAGAGCAAGGCCTGGGCCTAGACATTTCAATTCGTGTATGTCCAATTTCGCCAGCCAGTCCGTGTCTTCCTTCGATGATTTTTCCCTGATGAACCAAGCCACCGCCAATGCCTGTACCGAGGGTAAGGAATACCATGCTTTCAGCGCCTTTGCCTGCACCGAGCCAAGCTTCGCCCAAGGCCGCAGCATTGGCATCATTCAAGAATGCGATGGGCTTGCTGAAAATGTTTTCAAGGTGAGTGCGAACAGGTACATTTTTCCAGTCGGTGAGATTCACTGCATCGAGAATCACACCATTTTTTAGATCGATAATCCCAGGCACTGCAGCGCCAATAGCTTTAATTGACTCAAGTTTTAATCCAGCGGATTCAACACAAAGGCGAATGACTTTTTCCATCAAAGCGAGGCCAGCATTGGGGCCAGCATTTTTATTAGTGGGTTGCATAAGAGAATGGATTAAGGTTCCCTCGGCGGAAATAATCCCCGCCTTCATTGCGGTGCCACCTACATCCAGTCCAAGATAATATTGTGAGTTTTCCATGGGCAGCATCGTAGCGGAAATAAGCGGGTTTGTGCAGATGAATTCCGGATAAATAAAAAAGGCTGGGGTTTTAAGCCCCAGCCTTTTGGTTGGAAATCGATGCGCTAAAAAGCGCAGGAGATTAATGGTTCAACAGAAACTCGTTGCTGTTAAGGAGTGCCCAGAAAAGATCTTGGTATGGATCCATAGGGCTTTTGTCCTTAGTCCGCATCGCAAGACCCTTAGAAATTTTCAAGGTCTCTGCAGGCCTTGCTGGCCGATTTAGCGTTGCTAAAAACAATTCGTTGATGATGCTGCTAGGATTCGATTTATTACGAGCCATAGCCATCGATACCGTTCCTTTTTCTTTTCTGCTGATGGCTTCATTGATTTCTTTGCCATTCATCATAAGCAAGGCTTGAACAACGGTACCGTTGAAGTTAACTTCGTTGCCTTCATCGTCGCCGAAATTGCTTACCAGCTTATTAAGCCAAGCAGTACGAAGGTTTTTCTTGGCATCTTTGCTTTCAGCAGCTTCAGCCTTGGTGGAAACCATAAGTGATTCAAAAAGCTGTTCAGGGCTCATTGATTTCAAAAGCATTCTGCTGAACAAGCCTTCAGCTTCAGGCTTATCGTTGGTTTTGTTTGCAACGAAAGTAAGGTTGTAAGCATTGCTGTTACAGATCCAGCGGACAAGTTTCTTTAAATCGTAGTTGTAATTCTTGAAGCTCGAAGAAAGTTCTTGAAGAAGTTCAGGGTTCGTAGGAACATTCTGTTCGTTGAAGTCATCGATCGGGGAGGTGAAACCTTTGCCGAAGAATACACTCCACATGCGATTGACCGCAGATTTGGGGAAGTTTTCGTGATCAATAATGAAGGCAGCTAACTGATCACGCCTGCCTGTAGCCGCAGGACCACTAGCAAGCTTCTTTTCTTCCATGAAGATTGCCTTAGTGGGGAGAATCACACCATTTCGTTTTTCAAAGAAGATGATCCCATCCGCATTAGTCGAAGTATTATCCTTAAGCCCAAGCTTAGGAAGGGTCATCATTCTGTTTCCAGTTTCAGCAGGGGGTGTACCCGTTCGTTCTACCTGACGTAAGAAAGCATTGATGCCCCAGAAATGTTTTTGCGTGATGGAGTTGTTGAAAGGATGATCATGGCATTGTGCGCATTGCATCTGAATACCAAGGAAAAGCCTCGTAATTCTTGAGGTAATAGGCACCATTTCAAACTTGCCTTCCTGGCTTTGCTTAGCAGCAGGAACAGATTCGCCAAGATGGGCCAAGATGAAATTCACCGCAGCGTTTTCGGTGTTTTCACCCGAGGCAGTGATCACTTCTTTCGCCAACTCGTGATAACCCCGGTTACTTGCGAATTGGTCTTCCAACCATACAGCCATCTCTTCGTGGTATTTGCCTTTACCGAATGTACCGGAGCGGGTCAAAAACCAGTTGGTGAAGTGATTGGCCCAATGGCGGGGGTAATCTTCGCTTGCAAGAAGATCTTCAATAATCTGCGATCTTCTGCTGGTTTGCGGATAGCGCATGTACTTGGTTATTTCTTCGGGGCTTGCAATTCTGCCCACAACATCCAAGCTTACTCTGCGAATAAATTCATAATCATCGATGAACCCGGAAGGTACAATTTTGTTTTCTCTCCATGAAGCTTCGAGCTTTTGATTGATCGATTTTACTACCTGCTCGGTGATTTGCTTTTCTTCAGGAGTCTTGCCCACAATTGTCAATTTTGGAAAGGTTGGATAAGGAGGCAATGGAGCTGTTTTTTCAGCTAATGGTTCTTTTTCATCTTTCTTGGCAGATTCCTTACTATCTTTTTTTGCTTCTTTATCATCCTTGGCAGCCGATTGCTTCTTGGTTTCTTTTTCTTGAGCTGCAGAGAAATCAGCGCTCAGCAATAGGCCGGTGGAAACTGTACCGAGTGCTACCAAGTGCCAAAAAGAGAAATTGGTGTTTGCTTTATGTGCCATGGGTAAAATCCTTAAGGTTGAAAATGCGCATAATAATCTAAAATGCGCACGATATAATTATTACCACTGCATTGCGTTTAAACAACACAAATTGTTAAAAAAGAAGAGGTTACCCGAGGGTAAATTATTCTTTTTTTTAGGCCAAATCCAAAAGTTATTAGTTTTAGCTAGCCTTTAATGTTATCTGTTATTTTAGTCGAAGGGGAAAAGGAATAAGTTCCCGATAAATTGGCAGGTTCTTTAATTATGCAGCTAGATCTCGAAAAAGTACGAATGTATGCAAAAAAAGCAGACAATAGGGCACTGCTTGATCGGGTAACGGTGTTTCAGCAAGGTATGGAACCCGCAGCGATCGAAATAATTAAAAAAGAACTGCTCCAAAGGGGTATTTCTCCCTCAGATATCTGCCAACATGAAAGCATTTACAAAGATCTTGTAATCCGCGGCCCAGAAGGTATGCCGAGGCTTTGCAAAAAATGCTCCTTGCCCGCAATAAGCTTAGAGTGGGGATGGCTTAAAGTATTTGGGTTTATTCCGCTGCTACCGTGGCAGTATTTGTTTTGCGAAGAGCATAAAACAAGGGTTTAATAACCAAAAGCAGCCCTTTTTTGTAAGGACTGCTTTTGTTAAATTTTAAAATGAAGGGTTATTATGCCTTCAAGAAAGTATCGACATCTGCCTGCACAATTTGCTTAGAAGGCTTGTCGATAGCTTGGCTTAACCAACTCATGATGGTTGGGGTGTAAGGAAGGCCACCAATTCCAAGAGCGGCTTTTAGCCTAAGTTCTTTACGATCTCTTTCCTTGTTCTTTTTCGCGCCATTCTCAATTCTGGAGCGGCGTTGATCTTGTTTCTGCAAGGTTTTACGGAGTTTTCGGGAAATAGCTGCCATGTCAGGCCTCAACTTTAAACATTAAAATTACAAAAATACAGTTACAAATAAGGATATTAAGATTTTGGTGCTTTGGCTAGGGGTTGAGCTTTCTTATACCGCTGTAAAGATGCTTCCTTGGCCCCAATTTGCTTTTCCAAATTTTGAACTTTTGTGGTTAGCGTGGTAACTAATGCTTGCGCTGCAGGCATTGCCTTTTGCATGGCATCAATCTGCTTAGGTAGTGCGGGAACCATAGGCGTAGCCGCAATAAGCTTCATTTGTGCATCTTTAAGGCCAGCAACAGCGGCGGTATAGGCTGCAGTTTTCTCTTGAAGGGCCTTTTGCAAGGCAGGTAATTCCAGCTTAAGTTTGTCAAGCTTTTCTTGAGCAGCAGTCGCATTTTTCGCCAAGGCTGCATCTAATTTGTTCTTATCTGATTGATCCTTAATTTTTTTAACGCTATCTGTACTTGCTAGAATCATGGCCTCGCGAGCTTTAACTTCATTGGTGGCTTTAGTCTGCTGGGCCAATGCAGCAGCCTGATCCGCAGTCAGTTGCTTAATTTTTGGAGGTAAGTCTTTGACTGCAAGGGTGGCTTCTGCAAGGTTTTTTTGGGCAGTTGCCAGATCGCCTTGTAATTTAGCATCTTGTGTCTTTGCAGTGGTCAATTCAGCACTTGTTTTAGACAATTGTTCACGGAGCAAAACGATTTCCTTGGCGGAAAGTTCTACACGGTCTTTAAGGGTGGGTGGATTACTAGGCAAAACATCCACCTTTTTTCCATCTGCAAGTTTATATGCAGCTACATTACCATTCCAGTCGCCAACAAATGCAAAAACAGCGTCGTGTGAAACAGCAACCCGAAGCGCCAAATCGGTAAGCGGTTCCATGGTTAGAATTGCAGTTCCATCACTTTTCCAAGATTTTGAGGTTTTATCTCTGCCGCTGGTAACAATGGTGCCATCCCGATGAAAAACCAAACCCTGTGCGCCACCTGCGTGAGCAGGAATTGATTTAACCAAGGTGCCGTTCTCTACTTCCCAAAGCTTAAGAGAGGCATCTTCACTTACCGAAGCGAGGATATTGCCATCTGCACGCCAAGAAAGATTGTTAATGTAATTGGTGTGGCCTTTAAGGGTAAAATACTCTTTCCCGTTATGAGATTCCCAAACGAAAAGATTTCCGCTTCGATCGCCTGAAGCAAAAAGAACACCGTCTGGACTGTATTCGATACTGGTAATCCAATCGGTATGTTTTTTGATTTCGTGAAGTAGTTTGCCATCGGCTGTTGAATAAACTCGAACGACCTTGCTGGGGCCACCAAGAGCAATTTGAGTTTGATCGGGGCTGATATCCGCAGCGAGAACAGCGTCAGATTCTTGGCCAACTGTCAGGACTTTTTGTCCGGTCTTGATGTTGAATAAAGTAGCGGAGCCATTTTTACCCCCGCGGCCACCCCCGGCAAGAAGGAATCCACCATTTCTGCTAAACTTTAATACGGTAGGAAAGCCATCTGGGAAAGGAATAACGCCAAGGTATTCCATCGTATCGGTGTTATAAAGTACGATTTGTTTCTGACCACCCACCGCTAAAAGAGGGGCCCAAGGGCTTGCTGCTAAACCAATGACTGCGTTACCTTTAGAAGTAACAACCAAAGGATCGAGGGGAAGAGGCTTTTCGGGCATGGGTGGTGGGCCATCAGGTTTGCCCCTGCGAACGGTACCCAAGGCAATATCGGCAGTGGGTTTATTCAAAGCCAAAGCCTTGCCATCTGCTGTTTCCAGCAACCCTTCTTTGATCCATCTTTCAAGCATTACAATCGAAGTGTCTGCAACTTTTGGGCTTTTAGGAGGCATGACAGGTTCAGATTTATGAGCAACCACCTGAAAAAGCGAACTGCCTTCGGGGTCACCCGCCTTTACAATAATACCGCTGCTACCACCTTCAATAATTTTGCTGTAACTGTTAAGAATAACGCCAGAACTTTTTTTGTCTTGGTTATGGCAAGCAACACACTTGTCTTGAAAGAAAGGCAGGATGTGATCTTGATAGTTAATTTTCTTGGCTGAAGGCTGTGCAATGGCTGACTGGGTTGCCAAGGAAAGCAAAGCTACCAGCAAAATAATTGAACGAATCATGAACTCTGCTCCGTAATCTTAGTGGTTAAACATATATTCGCGGGTATTAAGCACTGCCCAGAAGGCATCTTCCAGGACCTGCTTTTTATCTTTTTCAGCATTGACCAAGGCGAGCACCTTAGTTTTTTCATCCGCAGAAGGCATTCTCGAAAGGCAACGAATATAAATTTCGTCCAAAATTTCTTCTGGAGTTTTCTTTTCCTTTAGAAGTTTGCCAATCAAATTGCCCTGGGTAATTCGCTGTGTCGTTGCATCGCCATTAAGCAGATGCAAACTCTGGCTTAACGTTGGATCCAGCTTCACTTCGCAAGAACAAACGGATTCGCGGGTAGCTCTGCCGAAGGTTGTAAGGAAGTAATTGGAAACCTGACCATCAGCAATTTGCACTGCCCTTGCACCAAGAGGCAAACCAGGAAACTTATTCTTGGTTTCAGTTACTTGGCTAATGCAATCCAAGAAGGTTTCAGCTTTGATTCTTCGGATGGAGGAATGGCTGAAATTCTTGGTATCGCTTTCGTTACTTGAATTAGTTTGGGTTGAAAGCTGATACGAATTGGAAAGAACAATGTCCTTCACAAGGCGTTTGAAGTCGTAATTGTATTCGGTAAACTTCTTACCTAATTCTTCAAGTAACTCAGAATTAGAAGGAGGGTTACTTACACGAACATCGTCTACTTCATTGATAATGCCCAAGCCAAAAAAGTGCGTCCAAACCATGTTGGAAAGATTGGTAGCAAAGTAAGGGTTTTTAGGAGAAGCAAGCCATTCAGCCATTAATGCCCTGCGATCTTTGCCAACAACATCAGGAACTTCGCCACCCAAATACTTGGGAGCCATGCGCCTGCCGCCAACAGGATGGTTGATTTCGCCACTGCCACTGTTGAATACCACGAGTTCGCGTGGATCATCCGTTCGCTTTCTGCCAATCTGGGTAAAGAATGCAGCGAAACCATAGTAATCATCCATGGTCCAACGATCGAAAGGGTGGTTATGGCATTGAGCGCATTGGATGCGCATACCCATGAAAACTTGAGCAACATTTTCAGTCACTTTAAGAATGTCAGTTTCGTTCTGATAGTAGTTCGTAACAGGGTTGTTAAAAGTACCACCGTTGGCACCAAGCAACTCTTGAACCCACTGATTAAGGGGAACATTGCGTGCTATACGATCCTGAAGCCAGTTGTAATAAAGCAAGGTTGCTTTGTAACTAACTTGGTTAGAGCTGCGAATTTGTAAGAGTTCAGCCCACTTTAAAACCCATAGTTCTGAAAATTCTTTTCGTTCCATAAGGTCTTTGACAAGTTGCTCTCTCTTGTCTGCTGATTTGTTAGCCATGAATGTTTTGTATTCTTCAACCGAAGGCAGCATGCCTGTAAGATCGATGAATATCCTGCGCAAGAAAACTTCATCAGAGCAAGTAGCAGAAGGGGCGATACGAAGGTTTTTAAGCTTGGCATTAACTAAGGTGTCGATGTAGTTCTTTTCAGGAGTTGGGGGGAAAGAGAATTTCAAATCTTTGGGAAGAACAATAAAGGGCACGCCCACGGTGAAGGTTGAAAAGCGAGCCATTACAAAGGCTTCGCCTCGATCGCCCGCAGTTACCAAACCATTGGGGCTTACTTTGCCCGAGCTATCGTTGCTGCTAAGGAAAAGCGCAAGGGAAGTAACATCGCGTTCAGAACCATCGCTGTACTTGGCCCGAACGATTAATTGTTGGGTGCTACCTTTGCCATCCAATAGAGCGGATTTAGGAAAAAGATCAACCGATACAGGGGTAGGAATGCCTGCTGGATCTTGTGGACCTCCAGCATCAACCCAGCGAACGAGATCGTTATAATATTGCTCGCCTACTGCGAATTTTTGACCACCGGTATGAGGCACCTTACCAATCGATTTTTCAACCAAAAGGCTCTCCTCAGGAATCGCAAGGTTAATTCTTCTGCCATTGAGTTCGCGGGTCAAACGATAATGATCGCCATCGGGATCAAAACCAAAAAGGGAAAGACGAAATCCATCTTTGCCCCTGGCAGCACCATGGCAACCACCTTGGTTACAGCCATTACGTAAAAAGATTGGCATCACATCAAGTTTAAAACTGATGGGCCTATCTTTAGTTGCATCTTTAACATCAACTGGAACTTGAGTAGTTTTGCCTTCGAATTCTACAGCGATAGAGCATTTGCCATCGCCTACAGGAAGGACTTCGAGATTAACAATCTTAGCAATCTTGGGGTCGCTGATGGTAACTTTGGCTTGAGCCGTTACATCTCGGGTAATGCCATCTGCGTAGCTGGCTTGAACGATGATGCGTTGTTTCCCTCGGGCGGATTGCATATTCACATCGGGTGGGAAAACCGCAATGCTTACAGGTGCGATTGCCTGAATGGAAGTTGCAGAGGCAAGAAGCAATATTGCACAAGCGCCAGATAAAACAGAAATCTTCATCGTAGGGGTCTCCAGAAAGCTTATTTCTTTTGGGGTGTTGGTGTGGATTTTTGAGCTTTTTCGCGTTCTTCTTGTTCGAGTCTAAGCTTCTCTAGCCTGCTTAGTCTCTTTTCGCCTGCAGGGGCAACCACTGCTGGTGTGCCTGGTTTTACAGGTGCAGTAGCGACGACTTTGGGCGCAGCGGGAACATCGATTCTTATATCTGTCTTGCCCAAGGTATGCACAATTGCTTCGCCATTCTTGGTGATCACTGCAGAACAAACAATGTTCTTGTGATTACCTATAGGTGAGGTTTTATCAATTTCAACTTTGACAAGAATCTCTTTGGTTTTAGAGTCGATTTCAACGGGTGCTGCGGTGACTTTTAAAGGCAGGCCAACCAGTTCAAGCTTAGCCTTGCCTTCAAATGGAGTTGTTTGGTTAATCTTGCAAAGGATTTCAGAAGATTTACCCTGTTCGATCGCACTTCGTTCTATGGAAGCTGTAATGAATGGGGCAGCTATTTCCAAATTAAATAGTTGGGATGAAGCCCAAACTACGCCCGTAGGAGTGCTGGCATTTGCTAAAAGTGCGGTTTTCCAATTCTTAATTCGAGCACCCGCATTTGCAGTGATGGCAAACAGGCCTTCGTTTTGGTTTTCTGGAATGGTGATGGCTGCAATTGTTCCAACACCGGGAGGGCTATAAACTGGGATTACAGTAATCGGGCCTTTGAATCCTTCTTTTCGTTGTACAACCACTTTCAAATTCATCGAGCCATTTTGCACTAACGGCACCTTTGGTTCGATTACTTGAATAGAGAATGGAGCTTCTTCGGTAACAGCCACACCCAGTGTTGGCATGTGGTATCTCCAGTAAATCGATTGTCCTGGATTACCAAAGGTGAGTTCTGCATTCGTGTTGAATTCGGTATTGCAAGCAATTTTGGGGTCTGCGGGAAGAGCTTTGATTTCGGTTAGCGAACCTGCAATAGGCGCATCTTTGGTTGCTTCGAAAACCACTGCGAACGAATCAATACCTGTGGAAACTTCATCCACACTAATAGTTACGCCAGGGGGCAACTTTTCTGCAATCAGTTTTAAATCGCCTGCGAGGTCACGCCTTTGAACCGTCATCAAGGTTGCAAAGCGATTTCCCTTGGGCACACTAATGGTTTGCCTATCTTGGGAATACTGTGCCACCTTGGGGATAGCCACAAGTGTGTTGCCTTGAATTGGGGAAAAGTCTACCCGGTATGTGTAATCAAAACCACCTTTTTTAAGGTGATCTGAAACCGTCAGGATGTATTCTTTGTCGTCAAGAGTGGCTCTGAAATAGCTATCGGTGCCGCCTGAATCATCATTGGTTGCGACATTGGCACCCCCAGCAATTGCGAGGGTCATCACTGGGTCTAGAGGGGAACCGTTCTTGCGTGCAGCGCATCGAATATCAACCACCTGGCCTTTAACACCCTTGAAGCGGAAGCAATCGACATCGCCATTCTTTTCGATGATGCCATTGAAACTGCTGGGGAAGTTTACCACGGTTGCTTTATCTGGTGTATCATTGGGTTCAACTTCAAAACTGTTTGGGAAGTTGGAAAGGCCGAAGCGGATGCCTGAAGGGCAAATACCTTTTGCGTCTTGGGGGTAGATTCTAAATTCGGGATCTAATGAGGCGGGAAGTTTGATTTTTTGTTTAATTGAACCAGCGGGGTCACCTAGATAAGTAACTTCGATTTCTTCTCCGACTTTGCCACCCGAGGGGAAAACACCTGTAGGTCTGGGGAAATTACCAATATGCAGACGGTATTTTGCATTCCCATTACCACCATAGGCGCTTTCACGAACCAAGACGACATAAGTGCCATCTTCAGGGGCAACGATAGATGCGAAACAATCCTGTCCGGTCAGTGGTGAATCATCGCGTGCGCTTAATTCAAATCGTTTCATATTAAAGATTGCAACAAAAGGGTCGAAAACGATGGTACCGAGGCGCATGCCTTCGACTTCCGCACTGATACGCTCGCCTTTTTTTGCTTCTACAAGGAAATAATCTGCGTCTTCATTGTTAGCAACGCCATGAACTGTAACATTCATTGCGATTTTTTGGGGAGTTGCGAACTCTGAATTGGGTTCTTTTTCGTCGATTACCGGAAGTGCACCCACATAAAAGGTGCGCAGTTCGCTAATGCCTGTAGCGGTGCGAACTCGAATTCCATATTCGCCCAAGCCCGCTTCAGGGCTAATTTTTACCATGGCTTTTAACTGAGTATCGCTCACCACGGTCATTTTCGTGGTTTCAATCCCTTTGCGATAAAATAGAAGTTCCTTGGCATCGGTAAGTCTTGCACCCGTGAAAGTTAATTCAACTTCGGTGCCTCGTTGCCATCCACGTGGAGCAATGCCACCAAGATTCGGGGAGGCTGCTTTAAGGGAAGAGGCAAGAGCCAAAACAGTGATGGACATCAAGAAAAATCTAGAGAGAAAAATCTTCATGGATGAGTCTCAGTACTTAAAATTCGAGCAGCCTTAAACAAAGCTGCTCACAAAATATGAAGGAAACCAAATTGCAGGCCCCGGCTGAAGTAAATTAGCCGGGGGTACCACATTAATTACGACTGCAATTAAGCAAGGATTTCTTTGACAACCTTGCCATCGCGAACAATATCAATTGGCCTGTTACCAGGAGCAACGAGGCGTTTTTCGCCATCGATACCCAACTGATTGTACACGGTCATTGACAAATCTTCTACAGATAGCGCATCATCTTCTGGTTCAGAAGCGGTGGAATCGGAGCTACCGTAAACCATACCCTTCTTGATACCGCCACCAGCGAGCATTACGCTGAAAACTTTAGGCCAGTGATCGCGGCCAGCAGTTGCGTTAATCTTAGGAGTACGACCGAATTCGGAAGATACCATGACCAAAGTGGAGTCGAGCAAACCAGTGCGATCCAAATCGCGGATCAAGGTTGCAAGGGCCTGATCCAAAGATGGGGCCTGATTTGCCATAGCTGCCTTGATGCCACCGTGCATATCCCAACCACCGTAGGTAAGGGAAACAAAGCGAACGCCAGCAGCAACAAGTCTGCGAGCCAAGAGCATACGCTGACCAGCAGAGTTTTGCCCGTATTCAGCACGGATTTCTTCCTTTTCTGCACCGATATTAAAGGCTTCCTTGGCTTGATCAGAACTGATCAGGCTGTAAGCTCGTTTGTAGAAGGTATCCATTGCGTCGAGGTTATCCGACTTTTCTTTGGTCTTGAAATGGTCATTAACCGCTTCAAGCATGGATTTGCGTTGTGTAAAGCGACTTACATCAATTCCACCTGGGAGTTGTAGATCGCGAACAGAGAAACCCTTGTTCGCTGGGTCGTTGCCCAAGCTGAAAGGCCCGTAAGCAGAGCTTAAGTAGCCAGAGCCTGCAAAAACATTAGGTTGGTTAGGAATGCAGATGTAAGGAGGTAGATTGTTTTTTGGCCCAAATTCATGGGAAACAATACTACCAAAGCTAGGGTAGCTAAGTGCAGGGCTAGGGCGATAACCAGTAAACATGTTGTGCGTGCCGCGTTCGTGGGCAGCTTCGCCATGAGTCATGGAACGGCAAACGGTGATTTTATCAGCAACGCCAGCAAGGTTTTTGAAATGTTCGCCGAAGTAAACGCCTTCGAGTTTGGTTTTGATCGGGGCGATATCGCCACGGTATTCGATTGGAGCCAAAGGCTTAGGATCGAAAGTATCTTGATGGGCCATGCCACCAGGAAGATAGATATGGATAACGGATTTAGCTTTGCCTTCGACGGTAGGTTTGCCACCAACGGAATCAACCGCGTGGGCTTGTTGCATTTTGAAGTATTCGGGCAGAGTGAGGCCAAGGCCGCTAATCATACCGATTTGGAGAAAAGATCTGCGGTTTTGTTTTTTAAAATGAGCGGGGTCTGCAAACCAAGTTCCAGGTTGATGAGCCATTGTTTTCTCTCCGGTTCCAAAAGATTTAAAAAAGGCGGGTAACTAACACATGTTTAGGCAGGTACATACATCTTACAATAAGGTAAGCACAAGATCAATGCAAAACAAATGCAAAGATAATTACTTCAGCCTATTTATTAAATATCGGAATTAATGATGTGTCAAATAAAAAGAACTGAAAAAAACCAATTATATGTTCTTTTGCACAGTAGTAGTGTCGGAAATACTGTAAGTATCGGCATCTTTTCCCTGAAAAGCGGTGATAAGTTCTGCTAAGAACCCGATGGACATCATTTGTGCGCCTAATAAAAGGAAGGCAGCTGCATAAATGAGGAGCGGGCGATCGTGAAGCGGGGGAAAAAGATCGGGTTCCCAAAGCCTGATAATCCATGTAATCGCTAAATAACCAAGGCCCAAACTGCCTGCAAGGAAGGAAAGTAATCCGGCGCCCCCTAAAAGATGCTGGGGTCTTTGGCCAAATCCGGTTAAAAATTTGACAGTTAATAAGTCTAAAAACCCTTTAATAAACCTGCGCACGCCATATTTTGAATGTCCAAACTTGCGGGCGCGATGCTGGATTGCTAATTCTCCCACTTTAAACCCTCTTGCAGCTGCAAGAACTGGAATAAAACGGTGCAATTCACCATAAAGTCGGACTTCCTTAAAGATAGGAGCCCGGTAGCATTTCATGCCACAATTGTGATCGTTTAAATGCACATCAGTAAGGTTACTCACCATTTTGTTGAATATTTTGCTAGGAAAGGTCTTGTGCCAGGGGTCGAGTCTGACTTTTTTCCAGCCACTTATTACATCAAGAGGAGTAAAGGGTTGGCCATTTTTTGCTGGGCCACCTTGTTCGAGTTGCTTTAGGAAGTTCGGGATTTCCATCGGATCATCTTGAAGGTCGGCATCCATGGTGATGAAAATATCCCCATTTGCAGCCTGAAACCCTGCAGACAAAGCCGCAGCTTTGCCAAAGTTCCTGCGAAACTTTATTCCTCGTGTATTCGCATGAGATGCGGACAGTTCGCAGATTTTATCCCAAGAGTTATCTTTGCTGCCATCATCGACAAAAAGAATTTCCACATCTAGATGATGAAGTTGTGCCACATTTAAGATTTCGCCATGAAGAATAACAATGCTTTCATCTTCGTTATAGACAGGGATAATAATGGAAATCATGGCTGGTTTGCCTGAGTGGAAACGGGTTGGAAAGTATCAGATATGTTTTTTCTATCGGTTGCTCGGGGTTTAATCCAGTAAAACCCAAAAGCGGTTACAAGTTCTGAAGCGGTCCAGATGACACGAAGTAGAATCGCTGCAGTGACCGCTTTAGGCCCAAGTGTCGCTGCCATCATGATTTGTAGAATTTGTTCGCGAACACCCAGTCCGCCTGGTGTTGAGGCTACAAATCCTGCAACATTTGACAAAGTTACACAACCTGTGCACCAGATAAAGCGGGAAAAGGTCATGCCATTTACCGAGGTATCCATGGCTTGCCAAAGCACCATAAGGCTTGCCCCCAGAAAGAACCAGCAAAGGACGGAGGACAAAAACCCTCGAAAAAAAGAGCGAAAAGTACCTGGAAGCACAAGTAATTGCTCTGCGGGCAAAAATCGTTTCCCCAATCTCCGCACTATAAATGGAAATACACCGGGCATGATTGGAATCCCAGTGACGAGCATCAAGAAAGCTGCAGCGGCAATTTGAGTGGTTGAAGTATCAGGCGAAAGAAATCCCAGCAAAACCGCCATAGTAGCACCTGTCGCCATCGTAAAAAGTACTTCGTAAATGGAGGTCACCACTCCTGATGAGATAGAAACATTTTCTTTCATTGCTGAATTGATGCGAAGAAATAAAGAGAGCCCTTTGCCGGGCACATATTTTCCCAATTGGGCGATGTAAAAGCAGCGCAAACCAAAAGGGATTGAAATAGGTTGTTTGATATCACTTAAAAGATCGACCCAGAACCATCCTGAAAAACCGATCCCAACAATATAAAGCAACCCACAAAGAAAAATGCCTGATAAAGAAACGTTTTGCAATTGTTGTAGTAGCAGGGTCAAAGAGTTATGCTTGCCTTCTGGATCTTTAAGGGCTTCAAGATGGAGGATTTTCCAGAACTGAAACCCAACTGCGAACGCAACAAGAATCCAAATGAATATCTTGATGAAGGGCCAGTATTTTTTCATTCGATCAAGCATGGCGACCTTAATTAGTAGAATCCGGTATCGAAGTCTGCTATGTTGTTGTACAAAACCTATTTGAATAAAGGAAAAAACGATGAAAAAAATTGCTGGCCTTATTGCTTTTGTTGTGTTCCCTGCAGTTACTCTGTTAGCGTCCGCCTTTGTGTTTCAAGGGTCTGACGATGCTGCCCGGGGTGTTGCAATTGAATTATTCAAGTCTTTAGATGAACAACAAAAAAGCGAAGCATTAAAAGCATTCGATGATAAAGATCGGTTTTCAGAAGTATTTCCGGCAGTTGAAAGAAAAGGCCTTGCGATCAGTAAACTAAAGCCTGAGCAGGCAGCCCTTGTAGAAAAAATGATCCTTGCAATGACTTCTTCTTATGGGGCAACCCGCTGCATTGAAGTGGCCAAGCAAACGCCAGCTAACCGCAGATACATCAATTTTTTTGGCACACCCGAAGCAGGTAAGTCTTTTGCGTTTCGATTGGCGCAGCATCATTTAACATTGCTTCACTGCGAATTTTCAGCAGATGACAAGGGCGAGTTTGGCCCAGTATTGTTGGGGGGTAATCCCGTTAATAACCTTTGGGAAGAAGAAGAAACTATATTGCTAGCACTCGCCAAGACTCTTGATAAGGAAACCCTGGCTAAGCTTGCAGGGCCTGGGGGATCAGGCCAGCCGATAGGTAAGGCTGGCATTGCGCTTAAAGATTTGCCCAAACCCGCTGTTGAGCTTGCCAAGAAGTTGCTTGCCAAAAGGCTGGATGTGTTTTCTTCGGATCGTAGAAAAAAGCTGGAGAAAATAATCGATGCTCAGGGAGGCGTTGAGCAATTAAAGCTTGTTTTATCTGGGAATGCTTCGCAGGGGCATTTGCAGGGGGGAAATTATTCCTGGAAGTTTGGTTCGGATTCTGTGCTTATCGATTGGCAGACTTCGGGTAAGAACCATCTTCATATGACGGTCCGTGCCAAACCCAAAGTATAAATTTATTATTAAGGATACAAAAGATGTTTTTAAGGCTTTTATGCTTGTTTGTGTTTGCTCCCATACTTTTGGCGCAAACCAATGATGCAATTGAGTTGTTCAATGGGAAGGATCTTTCGGGTTGGGTGATCGAGGGCCCTACAGAATTTGATAATAAAGGTAATAAAGAACCGATTTGGGTTGCTGACAATGGTATGATCACTTGCAGGGTGAACAATCGCAAAAGCTATGGCTTTCTGCGCTATGATAAACAACAGTTTTCAGACTTTGTCTTTAGCCTTGATTACAGGCTTTCGGAGAAAGAAATGCCCAAGCAATCCCCTTGCAATAGTGGCATTGGTATTCGCACAGGCGTTTACGATCCTAAAAAGTCTGATTCCCCACCTTCCCGTGCAGGATATGAAATCCAGCTTCTGGATGATGCAATGAAGAATCCTGACAAGCATTCTACGGGTTCACTTTACCGCTATATTGCCCCAAGTGTTAAAGCAGTAAAGCCTGCACCTGAATGGAATAAAATCGAGATTGAGTGCAAAGGGGCCCGTATTAAAGTCACCTTGAATGGCGAAAAAATCATCGATGTCGATCAAACCACGGTTGAGGAGATCAAAAACAAACCTCTTAAAGGGTATGTTTGTGTGCAAAATCATGGTGGAAAAGTCGATTTTCGAAATCTTCGGGTTAAAGAACTCAAATAATCTGACGATCTTTCTATAATACTTTGGTTCCGTACGATTTATTGGAGTTTGTATCATGAGCAATGAGCCTTTTAACCAAGATAACGAAAATTTACCCTCCACTCGGACGGATAATCCTGACCGGATGCCTGCCCGCAAAATTGCCAAATACGATATGAACAAAGCGGGCGATTTAGCCAAAGCAGGAAAAGATCTGGAGACGCAAGCTTTTCAAAGCTCGGACCAGCCTCCACTTCTCTCCAAAATCGATAACGATGCCTTCATCGAGCGCGAACTTGAAGCTGCGATGATGGGCATAACTGAAACCGATCTCATGGGTGGCGAACCCATGCCCAAGCGCAAAAGAGGCCAAGAGCCTTTACCCCAAATGAAATTGGGCAAAGTATTCCGCATCCATGATCAAGATGTTTTCATCGATCTACCCGGCGGTATAAAACAGGGCGTACTTTCTATTCTCTCTTTCCCCGAGGGCAATCCAGTCATCGGCCAGGAAGTCGAAGTTAAAATCGAAGGGTTTGATGGGGCCAATGGCGTGATGCTGCTTTCCCGCAAAGGCTCGGCTGTTTCTAATGCAAATTGGAGTACCGTTGCTGTAGGCATGACAGTTGAAGCTAGGGTTACCGGCGTAAACAAAGGCGGCTTGGAAGTTGATGTGCATGGCATACGCGGTTTTATGCCCATCAGCCAGATTGAAATGTTCCGCATCAATGAATTAGAGCCCTACCTAAACCAGAAGCTTATCTGCATGGTTGCAGAAGTTGATGTTGCAAGCCAAAATCTTGTGGTTAGCAGAAGAGACGTTCTCGAAAAAGAAAAAGCAGAGGCTAAGGAAAAGCTTTGGCTCGAACTCAAGGAAGGCCAGGTTCGCGAAGGTATTGTAAGGTCGGTAATGCCTTTTGGCGCATTCGTAGATTTAGGCGGAGTCGATGGTTTGTTGCATATCAGCGAAATGAGCTGGAGCAGGCAGATCGATGCCACCAAATTGTTTCAATCAGGTCAGAAGGTGAAAGTAGTTGTATTAAAGATCGATCCCGAAACGCGAAAAGTTGGCCTTGGGTTCAAGCAATTAGAAGAAAACCCTTGGGATGTATTTTCAAGGGATAACAGGCCGGGCATAGTTGTTACAGGCAAGGTTACCAAGCTCGCAGAGTTTGGCGCCTTCGTTGAATTATCGCCTGGCATTGAGGGGCTGGTTCATTTATCCGAACTTTCCACCGTCAGGGTTCGAAGAGCCCAGGATGTTGTAAAAGTAGGGCAGGAAATTCAGGTTAAAATCCAGAGCATGGATTCAGAAACTAAGCGAATCTCTCTTTCGATCAAAGCGCTTACCGCACCCGAAGCAAGTGCTGCTGAACCCGAAGAACCAGAGCCAGTTGTTCCAACAAAACCAGTCAGGCCTGCGCCACCGCGGAACTTCGCCATTCGTGGCGGCATAGGTGATGCGGGTAAAAAGCCTCTTTTCTAACAACCCTGTTTTTGCATAAACTGCCTGCATTTGCGGGCAGTTTCTACTGCATCATGGCTGTGTCTGCTTAGTTCCCAGTGCAATCCCCCTTCGTATTTTATTTTGTTTAACCCTTCGAAAACCTTTGCGAAATCGATTGATCCTTCCCCCGGAAGCAAATGATCGTGTACCCCAAGTCGCATATCTTCCAGATGAATGTTCCAAAGAACTGAACCCCATTTATCAAGATGGGGCAGCAAGGGCATTTCATTCATACATTCGAGATGGCCTATATCTAATGTTAAGCCAAATTTCGAATGCGAGATCGCTTTGTGTAGATGTTCAAATTTGCCCATCGTATCGATGAACATGCCCGGTTCTGGTTCGAATGCAATTTTCATCCCGCTGTTTTCCATCTGCCTACTTATTAAAACGCATTGTTCGATGAGAAGTTCCCAATAGCTATCCTCTGCAGCTTCGAAATCGGGTTTCCCCGACCAAAAGCTTAAGGTGTTTGACCCCATTTCAAGGCCTAGTTCTGCACAGCGCAGCAGGAAGTCCGCTCTCTTTTTTCGATCTGATGTTTGCTTTGATATAAGTGTGGGTTGGTGCTTTCTTCTAGGGTCTAAAAGAAATCTTGCACCCGTTTCGATCACGAGATTCAATTGCAAATCCTGCGCTATCTTTCCAAGTTCTCGTGCCCTTGCAATAGCGTTGGCAGCAAACGGTTCGAGGGTATTGTAATCCAAAGTGAACGCAATAGATCGGTATCCAAGCTCTGCTATAATTTGTAAAGCATCTTCAATTTTGTGATGAGCGAAGCCATTGGTGTTATATCCGGGCAGCATCTTAGCCCCTCCTTTAAGCGTTGATTATCCTGATATAAGATCCGTGGGCAAGAAACTTTAGCCCGCTTTTCGTGATTTGTTTATTCGGGATAGGCTTGTTGCATGTTCTGCGAATCGCCTTGCAACGGTATTTACAAATTGATCTGGTGGTGCGCCATGCCATTGGCTTTGCACATGAACATCGCATTGATCATTGAAATAATCGATTGCAACGAGGGGTAGCATTGAGCCATTTTCCGAGCGTACCTGGTGCTTGGAGAAAGAAGGTTTTTCGGGGAGACAAATCTCTGTGGAAAACCAATCGAGGCCGCTTAATTCTTTTAGTTCTTCTGCGAAATCTAGGAGGGGTTGCAAGCGGAAGGCGCGGATTTCTGAATCCTCTAGTGGGATGTAGCTTTTTTCGTCTGGTGCGCAATACTCTGCGGGTTTCCACCAAAATGCATGAAAATTCCCCAAGCAATAAATGATACGCCAGTATGCTGGGCGTGTAAGGCCTTGGTTGGTTTGCATGTATCCACATTGGACTTCTTCTTGCAGCAGGTAAGAATCTGTAGGGTCTGATGCTAAAGCACTTTGCACTTGGGGAATCAATTCATCAAGGAGCGCAGTTTTGATATGGGTTACCCCTTTATTACCAAACCCATTTCCTTTTTTCAGGAACAACCCACCCTCACTATTTGAGTGCTTCTTGCTAAGAAACCCGATAATCATCTGCTTGATTGTTTTTTCAGGCAAGCCTGGGCGGAGTATCAAAGATCTTGGCACTCCTAGATTATTCTTGGTAAGTTCAAAATGGCTTGCTGCCTTATCGGTGAACAGACGAGAGCGATTAGGTGAGTTAACTGGTTTGCCGCCGCAGTCTTGAATGGTTTGCGCTAGCTTTGCAAAAGGTTCATTGGCTTCATGCCATAGCGAAAAAAAATCGAGGTGAAATCCTGAGGTTAGTTTGCCTATGCGAATCTTTTCAATGGTTTCTACAACCATGGCTTCGTGCACCAGCAAAAAGCGCAATCCTCGTTTTGTACATTCTTTTTTCAAGGATTCTAGAAATACACTAAAAGATGGGTGCAAAGGATCTTTTAAACTCATGCTTATGTCGTAATGCTCGGATGCATAATTGACAATGCACTCATCCATTGAGTCTGATTCGGAATCTTTCAGGTAAAGCCTTGGGAAGCTTTCGCCTGAGGGAGGCTGGAAATTTTCCATAAGGATTGAAATCCTAAAGCACTTCTTCACACGATTTTCTGTATGCAAACAAATACAGTTAATCATTAATTCGTATTTTTATGCTTGCAAACATTAGGAAATTTAGCATGAGCCATCTTTTCAGCCGACTAAAAGGTGATAAAAGTAGGCCCCCCAATAGTTTGCGTGAAGGTGGGGGATTTGCGTGTAAAAATAGGTAACAAGGGAGGTTTCTTTTTCGCCTCGAGCGAACTCGCCTTGTGTTTCCCTGCAATCATTCCTACCCTGTGCCCGCTTGGGTGATTCTGTTGGGCATGATGCCCTCGGATTCCTCTGTTTTTAGTAGTTGATCGAACTGATTTTAACCATTGATTGGGAGCATGGATGCTCGTTATGAATACCTCGAAACTAATGCTTACTGTTTGTATTTCTGTTGCACTGTTCTTTGCGCAGTTGCTTTCTGCAGCAGATACAGATGCTAAATTTCAGAAAATTCTTGCAGTTCAAAAAGCCCTGCTTGAAGGGCAGGATCACTTTAAAAAAGGTAATTATCAAGCTGCGGTATTCATTCTCGAAGCGCAGATTGCATCAATCGATGGCAATAAGGAATACTTGCAATTACTTCATAACGCATACCAAGGTCATATTCGGGATCTTCAGGCCAAGGGGCTGAGTGAAGAAATTTCGAAGTATGAAAAGCGCTTGCAAATTCTTGATTCAGGGATAACTCAAAGTGCAAAAAGTGGGACGGTTGCGCCTGTTTCTACGCCCGCAGTAGCCCCCGCGTCAGCAACAGCAACAGCACCAGTAACTGCACCAGCTTCTGCCATTGCTTCAGCGCTAAGTAAGTTTGCTGCGCCTACAAAAACTGTGGAGCAGCCCAAGAAAGCTCAGGATGCTCCTAAGGTGAGAGGCAAAATTGAAGATGCCAACGAGGATAATCCCTTTTCGTTCACCAATACTCAGCGATATTATGATGCCCGGTTGAGGTTGGATCAGGCGGAGAAAGAATTTGCAGGTAAAAACTTCAGGCTGGCTTCTAAGCTTTATGAGGAAGCTTATAGGCTGGAACCCAAGGTTATGCCACAAAGCGTAGAGCGCTGGGCGTATTGCAGATTGTATTCGGTGGTTGAAGCGATGAATCAACGCCAGAATACCAAGCTCGATCCCCAGTGGGAAAATGAAATCCGAGTCAGTCTTTCCATGGCTCCGCAATTGCAATCGTTTGGAAACAGCCTGCTACAAAATATCGATCAGCGTAAACAGGAAATAGGTGCAATCAATCCTCAGCAATCCAACCCACCAGCGGTGGAAGTGAAGCATACTGGGCCCTATCAGGGTAATTGGTATCTCGCAGAGACAAAAAATTTCAGGGTTTGGCATCATCTAAATCAGGCGGATGCCACACAAGTTGCAAAATCTTCGGAAGCCTGCAGGGTAGATGCAGGGATGAAATGGTTTGGATCGGTTGGAAATGATTGGACGCCCATTTGTGAAATCTATCTTCATCCCACCGCTCAGGAATATTCGAAATCAACCGGAGCCCCTGCTGTTTCTCCTGGGCACACTACTTTAAAAACCGAGGGTATTCGCGTGCTTTCACGCAGAATTGATCTGCATACCGATGAAGCCAATATGATGACGGGCGTACTTCCCCACGAAACAACCCATGTGGTTCTTGCAGGCAGGTTGGGCGAGCAACCAGTGCCTCGATGGGCGGATGAAGGCATGGCTGTGCTTGCAGAGCCGAAAAACCGGATTCAAAAGCATCTTGATAACCTGCCCAAGCATGCGCGCGAGAATACTTTGTTTCATGTTTCGCGTTTGATGCAGATGGCGGATTATCCCGAGCCTAAACTTGTGGGCCCATTTTATGCCCAAAGCGTATCGCTAGTGGATTATCTGACCCGATTGAAAGGCCCGCAGGCCTTCAGTGAATTCATGAAAGATGGCTTGAAGAATGGCTACGAAAGTGCTCTTTCAAGGCATTACGGGATTCAAAGTTATAACGATCTTAACCAAAGTTGGTGGAATGCCTGTTTCAGCAACAACACTGCTGCCAAAAACTAATTCTTTGGATATAAGAGGTTAGATTTCCTTCGCTTGCGCTTCAGGCTTGTGAAAATATGCAATCCTTATCCTACAAGCCTGAAGCGCAAGCGAAGGGTTCTTTCTAAACCATAAGCGCAAGCGATGGCAAAGAGCTGCGATGCAAGAATGCCTGCGCCTGACCTTCCCGAGGTCGTCCTTGTCTGACAAGCCTGAAGCGCAAGCGAAGGGTTTTTTTTATCCATAAGCGCAAGCGATGGCAAAAAGTTACAATGCAATTTTTCATGCGCAGTTCATTAAAAAAAATGCGGGAAATTGTGGTTTATTCCCGAACCAAAGATCAAACTACGCTTCGTCAGCAGCTTCAGATTCCCTGAATACCCGTTCTTCCTGTTCGGAAAGATAAAGCAAACGGTTGCATGATTTGCATGCTACAAACAAGTAGCTGCGGACTTCATTCATCATTTGTGAGGTGATTTCGGTGGCGCAGGAAGAGCATGTTTTTCCTTCCAAAGGCGATAGTGCTTCATGCTTGAATGACTGCACAATTCGCAGGTATTTAGGCAGGTGCTCTGCAGAAAGTTGCGACTCTGCAGCTTTTAACAATGCATTGGTTTCGGTAAGTTGCTTTTCCAATTCCGCTTTGCGGTCGGTGGAATTCTTCTCGATGGAAGCAGCTTCTGCCTTGGCAGCTTTCAACAACTTTTCCTGTTCGGGCAATGCTGCAGTTTTCTCTTCTTGCTCGGTGATTGAAAGAAGGATTTCGTCTTCAACCTTTGAGATTTCAGCTTTGGTGGTACCAATTTCTATTTTTAGCGCATCATATGCCTTGTTGTCGGAGGCTTCATTTTGTTGCTTCTGAAGCTTGGCAACCTTAGTGTTGAGTTCCTTGAAGGAAACTTCTTTTTCATGGATGGAGACTTTAAGTTTCTTGAGATGGTCTTGGAAATCTTTAAACTCTTTTTCCATGCGTTCGATTCTGGTCTTTTGGGCCTTGATCTGTCTAGGAATCCGCCCGATATGTTCCTGCAATTCAAATGCATGCTTACTGTACTTGTGGATTTCCTTGAAGATTATTCCTGGCTCGGTCATTGCTATTTCATCCTTGTAATTGAAGATTAACTCGGTGCAATAAAAAAGGGCCCTTGTGGGGGCCCTTTGGTTCTACTGTTTTAGTGAAAGGTCGATAAAACCTTCCAGTTGCCTGCTGCGCACTGGGTGCTGCAGTTTTCGGACGGCTTTCGCCTCTATCTGCCTTACTCGCTCGCGGGTCACTTTGAAAATCCTACCAACTTCTTCCAAAGTATAAGTGTAACCATCGCCTAGACCGTAGCGCAGTTTGATGATTTCTCTTTCTCGGTAAGTCAGGGTTTTCAGAACGCCATCGATTTTGTCTTTCAACATTTCCTGAGCGGCTGCATTCACTGGTGAATCAACTGAGTTATCTTCGATGAAGTCGCCAAAGTAGCTGTCTTCGCTTTCGCCCACTGGTCTGTCGAGGCTGATAGGGTGCCTGCTGATTTTCATCACCCTGCGTGTTTCTTCAACGCTAATTTCAGCAGCTATTGCAATTTCTTCGATAGTGGGTTCACGGCCCATATCTTGCAACAGTTTCTTGGTTACATTGCGAAGTTTCGACATGGTTTCGATCATGTGCACAGGGATGCGGATGGTTCTGGCCTGATCTGCAATTGCACGGGTGATCGCCTGTCTGATCCACCAAGTAGCGTAAGTGCTGAACTTATAACCTCTGCGATATTCGTATTTATCTACCGCACGCATGAGGCCGGTGTTGCCTTCTTGAATCAGATCAAGAAAACTTAAGCCACGGTTGCGATACTTCTTGGCAATACTTACCACTAATCGCAGGTTACCACCTGAAAGATCACGTTTGGCTTGTTCATATTCCATGAACCGGGTATGCACAGTGATAACTCTTCTGCGCAGTTCTGGTGTTTCTTCCATGGTACTGAACATGTAATCGCGGAGTTCTTTTTCCAAAGCTTGAATATCTTCTTTGGAACCGCGGATGTTGTTGAGATAGCGGATTTCGGTTTCGAGTTCTTCCATCCTTCTAGCGATTTGCTCCAACTTCTTCATCAAAGGCTGAATTTTTTGGGTTCGAATGCTCAACTCTTCGACCAAACAAACAGCTTTACGTCTGCGATTTCGCAGGGACCTGCGGAAATTTCTGCGGGTTTCTTCATCGAGCTCCGCATTCATTATCTGATTGAAATCTTCCTGGTTTTGCTCCATCAATCTTTCTAAGGTTCGAAGATTGTGTGGCATTCTTTGCAGGATTTTGTCTTTTTCAAGATTTTCGGTCAGCGATACCTTGATGGTTCGATCAAAAGGCAGCTCGCCCGAATGTACTCGTTTTAGGGTATCAACCACTTGGTTCATTGCACCATCACACTCTAAAACTTTTCTGCGGAAGCGCTTGCGAGTAACTTCGATTTTCTTAGCAAGGTTGATTTCTTGTTCACGCTTCAAGAGTGGAATTTCGCCCATCTGAGTCAGGTACATGCGCACTGGGTCATCAATGCGTTTGCCTTCTTCTTGTTCGATAAAGCTAAAATCAAGGTCGGGTTGGGTTTCTGTGGTTGCGCCAGTGGCTGCGCCTTCCCGATCTTCAACCTCCGATTCATCAATCAGTTCGATTCCCTGTTCTTCGAGAACAAGCAAAAGCTGATCGATCTTTTCGGGGTTGGCATCATCTTCGGGCAGGTGTTCGTTGACTTGTGTATAAGTCAAGAAACCTTTTTCTTTGCCAGCTTCCAACAATGCCTTGAAAGTAACTTCAATCTTTTCCATCAATGGCCTCCATCAAGACGGGAAGGGGTTGGAACCGAACCGGATCCAACCGAACGGGACTGCAATTTTCTTAGAAGCTCCATGGCGGTTTCGTGGTCGTTCGCAGCATGTAATTGGTCTTGGAGGACCCTTACCACTGGTTTAACCTTGCGCTCATTGAACCGTTCAAGAATATTGCCATACCATGTCACGGGTTCTGGATTTCGCCGACCTTGGTCTGCTAGATCCAACAGCCTCGAACCAATCGGGCTGTCACCCATGCGGGCGCGCACTGCATCCAAGTCAGGAGTTCGTTTCTCATCCAGTAAATCGAATAGGATGGAAACAATCTGCCTTAACCCGGGATGATTCAAATCGTCGATGCTCAAATCCTGCTTGGCACGAAACACCAGATCAGGGTTTGCCAGCAGAACTTCAACCAGTTCTTTTTCTTCAGGGACTGGCTTGGCTCGACGCGACTCTTCGGTTGTATTAATTATATTCGTGTCCACCTTGCGAGATTCTGTTTTTGGCCTTAACTCGTTCACTCGGTTTTTCAAGGTTTCGTCACTCAAACCTAATCTTTTGCCTATCCGACCCAACATTAATTGCATCTTTAGCTGCGAAGATGGGCTACTTTCTACTGGAATCCTTGCCAATACACTTAAAATTGAATCCGTTGCCTTTCGCTTCGTCTCTACTGATGCGCCATCTCTGCTGATTTCAGCAAGGATCGAACTCAACTTAAACTCAAGTGCATCCACTGCGCCTTTTAAAACTTCTTGAAAAGCCTCGGGCCCATCGTTTAACAACATATCACAGGGATCTAATCCCTCGGGAAGAGTGGCGATTGCTAAATCCATGTCATTGGTGACGAATAATTCCAATGCCCTATCCACACCTTGCTCACCGCCGGCATCTGCATCAAATACCAAGACAACTTTGCTGGTCCAGCGCCTAAGTTGGCGCAAGTGCCTGGCATTAATGGCTGTACCCATGGTTGCAACAATATTCCCAACGCCCATTTGATGTGCCATCATCACATCGGTATATCCTTCGACAACCGCAAGATACCCTGCTTTTCCAATGGAATTGCGGGCCTGATCGATTCCGTAAAGTTGTTCGCTTTTCGAAAACAATGGGGAATCAGAAGAATTATAGTACTTGGGCGCTTTATCTACGAAAGGCGATGAAGGCATAATTCTGCCACCAAAACCAACCGTATTACCCAGCACATTACGGATTGGGAACATGATTCTGTCCCGGAATCGGTCGTAAAGCCCAGGCTTATCTGTTTTGCGGCCTATTAAGCCTACTTGTTCCAACATTCCCACATCTACCCCATCGTTATGTGCAAGCTCCAACAGCCAATCCCCTCTGCGTGGAGCAAAGCCCAATCCGAACTGCCTGATAATTTCGTCTTCTAATCCCCGGCTGGATAGGTAACTTCTCGCTTCAGCAGCCAAGGGTGATTCCTGCAAGCACTGGTGATACTGATCTGATGCCCAGCGCACTGAGTCAAGCATTGACCCGCGCAGCCGGTTCTGCACTAAATTTTCTTTTTTTTCTAAATTTATACCTGCCCTCTTGGCCAGAATTTCCAAAGCTTCGGCAAATTCGACTTTTTCGTACTCTTGCACAAAGGTGATTACATCCCCATATTTGCCACAAGACCAACAACGGTAACGACCCCTTTTAGGGTCAACATCAAAAGAAGGCCTGTGATCATCATGAAAAGGGCAAAGGCCTTTGAAGGTTTGCTGGCCAGCAGGGCGTAAAGAAATGTAACTTCCAACGACATCCACAATGTCGCTGGCTTCCTTCACCATTTTAACCCTGTCATTATCCAAGTGGATTAACCTTTTGAATTTGCAGTCTTTTAGTAAATTTCTGGGCCATTATTACAATTAATTCAACCATAACTAAATAAGGTAATTAAAAAGATACTCGGGGTTTAGCTAGCCTTATAAAAATACAGGTTGGAGAAAGCATCAGCTGACCTGTTAGGCTTACGCATTATAGGAAAAACTCCTGATACGTTGCAATTAGGTGCATGGCGTTGGGCCGTTTGAAAACAAATCATTGAGTGGCACTCCTTTGCCAATTTTACTGCGGGCCTTTAGGTATGCTTCACAATCCGAGAATAAACTTAGATTACGCGGCACCTATTAATAATTGTAATTTTTTCATGAAGGGGGTCAAGGACAGCAGGCATAAAGACTTAGGGAATGTCTCCTATTTATTTAATGACTGAAATTAAATGGGTTGACAAACGCTCGTACACTCTATACCCGTTTTTCGGGTTGTAACCTTTATGTAAACTTTTTTGATTTTAACATCAACTTTCACCCCCACTTTTGCCGATCTTCTTTCTATAGGGGGCTTTCTCCCCGCTTTTTTATTGGTTTCTGTGAAGGAGTTTGGTATGCGGAAGTCTTGGAAGTTTGCTGGTCTTTGTTCAGGCACCCTCTTTTTATTCGGCTCAGCCTTGCCTGCTTTTGCTGCGCCACCCGCCGCTGCGGCCATTCTTTCTTTTAAACCCAAACAAGATGGCGTTGCTATTTTTACCCCTTCTGCCGAGGAAGAAGCCTCTTGCAAAGTTGAACTTACCAAGGGTGTTAAAAAAGGATCAGGCTGGGTTCTTAAAGATGGCCAAGGCAATCTTGTTCGTAAATTCTTCGACTCGAACGAAGATAATCGCATCGATGTTTGGTCTTATTACAAAGATGGCATCGAAGTTTATCGCGAAATTGACACTAACTTTAATGGCAAAGCAGATCTGTATCGTTGGCTTAATGCAGGCGGTACCAAAATAGGTATCGATGAAAATGAAGATACTAAAATCGATTCTTGGCAAGCCATCAGCCCAGAAGAAGTCAGTCAGGAAATCTTGAAGGCTGTTGCTACCAAGGATTTCTCCCGCCTTAAACCACTTCTTCTTACCGAAGCTGATTTGAAAACTTTGGATCTTCAAGGCGAAGCTGCAAGAAAAGTAAGAGAACAAGTGATCGCTTCGACTGCAAAGTTCCAAGCTACACTTACCAAGCTTCCAACCTTGGATGACAAAACCACTTGGCTTCATGTCGAAATGGGTATTCCCCAATGTTTGCCCGCAGACCAAACCGGGAGCAAAGGCGATATTTTCCGCTTTGCAAAAGGTACCATCCTTTATGAAGCTGCTGGAAAAACCGATTGGCTGCAGACAGGCGAAATGTTTCTCGTCAATGGCGCATGGAAACTTGCTGATGCTCCAATCCCAGGCGCTGTAAGCGAAGAAGAAGGTAGCGTTCGCCCAGGTACCAACAAAATTGATCTCGAAAAAGATCCTGAGTTGAAAAAATTGGTTGATGAACTTGCTGCAATCGATGCCGCAGTTGAATCAAACAGCACCGGTGGCGCCAGCGCTACTCTTGCTAAACATCACCTTCGTAGAGCAGATCATCTCGAAAAAATCCTTGCCAAGGTCAAACCCGAAGATCGTGATCCATGGATTAGGCAACTTGCAGACAGCCTAAGCAGTGCTGCTCAAAATAGTGCCGCTGGCGATATGGTTGCATCCAAACGCCTTGTTTCCCTTGAAGAACAACTCGCGAAAGCTTTACCGGGCAGCAACCTTGCTGGTTATGTTTCCTTCCGTGGGTTGCAAGCCGACTACGCTGCACGAATTTCCAAACCAGGCGAAGACTTCAACAAAATCCAAAACGATTGGATGGCCAAGCTTGCTGCTTTTGTTCAAGCTTACCCCAAAGCCGATGATGCCCCTGATGCTTTGTTGCAACTTGGTATGGTGAGCGAATTTTTGGGCAAAGATGTCGAAGCGAAGAACTGGTACACCCAGATCGCCAAGAACTTTGCTGGCAAACCCCAAGCTGCCAAGGCTGCTGGTTCTATCCGTAGGATGGAAAGCGAAGGTCAACCCTTCACTCTTACTGGCACAAGCCTTACAAACCCCAGCCAAACTTTTGATATCACTTCCATGAAGGATAAAATGGTTGTGGTTTATTACTGGGCAAGCTGGAATGGCCAGACCCTTGGCGATTTCGCAAAGCTTAAGCTGATCATGGAAACTTATGGGCCTAAGGGTTTGGATCTGGTTTGTGTGAATCTGGATACTACTTCTGAGGAAGCTGCAACTTTCTTAAAGAGGTCGCCTTTCACCTCCCAGCATCTGTATCAACCAGGCGGTTTGGAAGGAAAACTCGCTACCGACTATGGTATCCAAGTACTTCCCCAAGTATTCTTGGTGGGCAAGGATGGCAAGGTTGTAGGCAAGAATCTTCAGATCTCCACGGTTGAAGAAGAGATCAAGAAGAGTCTCAAATAAGTTGTACTAAAAATAATTGAGCCACCGGTTTGAGTAATCAAGCCGGTGGTTTTTTTGTTGTAGGTAGCCTTCAAAGCCAATGGACTGCGTTCCTCACGCTTAATCAATAGTTCGTTTTAATAAGCGCCTCAGCGACGAGATTTTGAACTAACCCCTAACTATTCATCTTTCACCAATCGAAAACCATTCACATGAATTCGGACAGCAGGCGCGCTTATGATCCTACTGCAAGATCGCGCCCTCATACTATTGACTGCGAATGATCCTCCTCGCAAAATACGGTATTGCCCTACTGCTGGCCCCTTCGGATCTTCGACCGGCCAACTGGGATATCCCCCATACCAATCTTCACACCACTCCCATACATTACCATGCATATCATACAACCCAAAAGCATTGGGCTTATAACTACCCACCGCAATGGGTTTACCAATATTGGATTCATCGTAGTTGGCGTTCTTTGGGGTTATTGTGTCGCCATACGAATACTCTGTGGTTGTTCCCGCCCTACATGCGTATTCCCATTCCGCCTCGGTAGGCAGGCGATAACCTCCATCCGTTTTCGCATTTAACTTTTTGATAAACTCTTTGCAATCAATCCAAGAGATTTGGTTCACCGGCATTTTTCCACCTTTAAAATAGCTTATGTTATTACTCATAACAGCCTGCCATTGCTCCTGCGTTACCGCATACTTCCCCATGTAAAATGGGTTGGTGAGTGTTACTTCATGCCTTGGCATATCATTTTCATAACGGCCGTTTCCGAATGAACCCATTTTAAAAGTGCCCTCAGGAATAAGCATCAAATCTAGCTTGATACTTTCGCCCAAGTCTACTTCTAGGGTTTTAGGAATGTCTTCGTATGAATTATCTACGAAACTTTGGCCAGCTTCTTCAGCCAATTTTTTATCATGTGCTTTACGCAATCTCGGTTGTGATAAAACAGCAATAGCTTCGTTAAGTGTTTTCATCATCACTTCGGCAGATGCATCGCCGATGTTCCTATCGGGGTGATATTGCATTGCCAATTTATTAAATGCTGCTCGGATAATTGTGGGATCTGAAGTTTGTTCGATTTCAAGAATTTTATAATAGTTGATCAAAGGCATAATCGTTTTTGTTTTTCTTATCAGACTTCATGCTTCATGAAAAAAGCGTTGCTCTCTCCATTAGAATACAACAAAGTTTTAAAAAATCTCGAAAGTAATAGCCACGGAATCAAAACATATCATTCAGAGCCGTAAGCGTGAGCGACGGTTGGGCAAGAAAGCAGAAGCATAGCCACGGACGAACACGGAATTACACGGAAACAAAACACTGCTTTCAGAGCCGGATGCGTCAGCGACGGTTGCACTCATCCTTAGGTGCAAGATCTAAAGGTTTAAATGGAGTAGTTACAGTGGGGCTTCCCCATCGCAACTACTCTGTCTTAAACAAACCTCTAGCAATTTAATGGAAGTAAAAGTGGTGGTGGTTAGAAAGGCAGACCCACCCAGCGCAGTGGGTGGGCTTTGGGGCAGTAAAAAGTAGTGGAGGTTAGAAGGCAGGTTAGCGAAGCGAAGGGCCCTTTTCCCGGAGGGAAGAGGGTTGGGAGTTGGGGGAAGAAAAAGTAAAAGTAAAAAAGAAAGTAAAAGAGAAAGTGTGGATATAAGAGTTTAGAGATAAAATAAAATCTCACCCACTTCAAAGAGGTGAATGCGGGACGGGTTTCCGATCTGCCGAAAAGTGCTATCAGCCCTTAGCCGAGCCTGCCTTGAGGTAAGCCACAAGACAGCTTGAGACTTCGCGCACCAGCGCAGGGGTATCCATCGCCACGCCGCTGATTTCCTCATCATCGAACATCATCTGCTGGGCTAAAACCGCATACAACATCCGCCAGGCCACATCGACCGCAATCATGAGAGAGGCATGGGCAATCTCCTCGCGGTGGCTTAGCACGAGCGAGGTAAAAATACCGGCGAATAAGGTATTCGCCCGAATGCCCTGAGCCCTCAGGATCGGATCGGACGAACGATGAAGGACGAAAAATCGGGCTGAATTCCGGTACTCTTGGGTGGCGGTGAAGACGTGAGACATGAACACCTCAATCGCACCTGCCAAAGATTTTTCGTTGCCGGCTGTTGCGACTGCTACATGCGCTGCGCCTCCGATTCGTAAGAGAAAGCGTTCGTGCATAGCTTTGAGCAGGCCGTTGCGGTCGCCGAAGCGGCTGTAGAAGCTGCCTACCGAGGTATCCGCAAGTTTTATGACGGCATCAACAGTAAGGGAGTTATCCCCGCCCTCTGCGAAAATGGCCTCGGCAGCGTCAAGCATTTTGGCCATCGAACGAACGCTGCGGTCTTGCTGGGGTTTGCGGTCTTGTTGCTGAGGAATACCAGCTTGCTTAGGTTTACGGCCCATGTTTATCCAAATAAGTTATTCTGAGAAATTGTTCTGCCCGAGCCCTTGGGGCAACGGTAACAGGGGCAATAACGCCCGAAAGATAATAATACAGTCTTTATACATGTTTTTCCAACCATAAACTAAAATCAAAATAGGTAAACATAAAGAAAGCTAAATAGGCGCGGCGTGTGAGTATTGCATGCATGATGGCAACTATTATGGCGGTAATTGCAAGCATTTGATTGACAGTATCTGGCCCTAATATTACACTTATACAAGGTAAATGTTTGTGTAATTGTCCTTCCCGAATGCTTCCCTAAGAGATCAAGTTTGTGAATTCAGCTTTTGGCTTTATGCGATTATTTATTATACCGATTTTGAGCTTATACTTTCTAATTGCACCAGATGTTTATGCAGCAGATGCCTTCACGGATAAAGTCATGCCGTTTATGAAGACTTATTGCTCGCGATGTCACAATGAAAAAACAAAGAATGGCGAATTCGATCTTTCACGATATACCACTGCAGCAAAGGCCATCGAGGATTTCAAACAGTGGGAACATGTGGTGACTTTTCTTAGGAAAGAAGAAATGCCACCTGCTGAATCAAAGCAACCATCTGCGGAATTACGAGCAGAAATGCTAAAGGTGGTTGAAGGGATTTTGGTTGAAGAGGCGCGGAAGTATACGGGCGACCCAGGTGCGGTGGTTCCACGCAGACTTACCAATTCCGAATTTGATAATACCATTCGCGATATCACCGGGGTGGATATTCGCCCTACAGCATCGTTTCCACTAGATCCTTCCTCAGGCGAAGGTTTCAACAATACGGGTGAAGCGTTGATGATGTCGCCTAGTTTGTTCAAAAAGTATTACGGCGCTGCTCAGCAAGTTGCAGATCATGCGCTGTTGACATCCACAGGATTAAAGTTTGCACCCCATGCGGTTACCACATTCGCAGACCGCCAAAAGTATTTCGAACAATTAATCTTGAAGTTTTACGATGGTCACAAAGTTCAATACGAGAGTTATCTTACCGCGCTATGGCTTTACAAATATCGCGCCGCAAACGACAAAGCAACTTCGGTGGAAGCATGGGCAAAGAGTAAAAACCTTAGTTCAAAATACATGGGTTTGCTATGGGAGGCTCTTAAAGGCACACCAGAAGAAGGACAGTTTTATCTGAGTTGGTTGCGCCAAAGTTGGGAAGCGATTCCCGCACCAAAAAACTTACTCGAACCCACCGTATCAAACGAGGTGGCTCAAGCTTTAAAAACCCTTGCAACCGATATTCGCGAGTTAAGCATGAAGCTTTGCCCGCCTGAAACACCCGCAATTGTTGCAAATGCAGGCAATAGCCCTGTGGCTCATCTTGATTCACGCAGAAAGATGGCGCAATCGCGTGACACCTTCGATTTCAAATCTGCCTCGGTGCAGCGGTTTCAACAGTCCTTTTCCAATGTTAGTAATACTCCAACCATAAAGCTGACAATTGAGATTGCAGCTAGCAATAATTTAAAAGCTGATGGATTTGTTACCCTTGATGGTGGGTTTACAACATCGAATCCTTTGACTGCAAATTTGAATGATGCCAAAAAGAAAAAGTGGACCCTGCATGCAATTCTTTCAGAGCATGCCCCCGACCAATTGAAGAAGTTAAGCTTTGGCACAAGGCCAGATGGCAAAAAAGCAGATCCTGACTCTCTGGTTTTAAAAGCCCCGGTGGCACTTGAAATCGAGATCCCCGTAGCAGCATTCAACACTAAGGGCAACCTTAACTTTTTTGCAGACTGCAAACTTGAGGGATCATCGCAAGGGATGGTTCAAGTGAAACTTTCAGCAGGATCACCTGTTAAGAACGAAAAATATCGACCATCAATAAATCTTTTTGAGCCTGGTCATGCAAACGCCCAAAAGATTCAAGCTTCGGGTGAGGCGTTTTGCAAACTATTCCCCAACCGGTTTTATTTCGTCGATGACACACGCGGACTCTCCGCAGGCTTCCACTTGATTGAAGGCTTCTTCCGCGATGATCAACCTCTTTACAAACTAGCACTCAGCGATTCCGAAAAGCGGGAGATCGATCAGCTTTGGAACGATCTTTATTTCGTTACGGATATTTGGCAGAAGATGCTTCGCGGGTTTGTTTTCTTTGAACGATCCGAGCGAAGTTTCCTTAAACATCCCGACTTCGATTCCATCAAAGAAGAAGACCCAGATTTAACCAAGGAAGAAAACATAAAGCGGTTTAAAGAGCTTTACCTAGTTCGATCTAATGTAAAATCCACAGGAGAAGAATTAAGTAAACATCCTATCAGCATTTTCTTCGATGATGTTTCTGCAGGCCTGAAATACCGAACAGAAACTTTTAAAACCATCTCTCCAGTCTACCTGAAAAATCTGGAAGACTTCGCAAGCGTTGCGTATCGCAGACCATTAACCGATCCAGAATTGCAAAGCCTTAGAAAGTTCTTTCTCGACATCAACCAAAACAAAGAACTTGGTATCGAACAAGCAGTGCAGGCATCGATCGTCCGGATTTTGGTCTCTCCTTATTTCAGTTACCGCATGGATGTATCACCTGCTGGAAAAAGCGTTGCAGCCCTTCCAGATATTGCATTAGCTTCACGCCTGAGCTATTTCCTCTGGGCTGGCCCCCCTGATGCAGAGCTTTATCAGCTTGCAGCAAGTGGCAAACTCCATGATGAAAAAGTTTTACGGGAGCAAACACACAGAATGCTGAAAGACCCTAAAGTCAGCAGGTTTGCCTTGGAATTCTTCGGGCAATGGCTTGGCTATCGCGAGTTCTTGAAAAACGAAGCAGTAAGCAGGGAAGTTTTCCCCACATTCGACGATGCACTTCGTCAGGCGATGTTTGAAGAACCCACTAGGCTTGCAGCATATCTTATCCAACAAAATAAACCCATCACCGATCTACTATCCAGCGATTCTACCTTTGTTAACAAGAAACTTGCCCAGCACTATGGCCTACCCTTTAACGGCAAAGCTGATGATTGGGAATTGGTTGAAGGAATGCAAAAGTTAGGAAGAGGCGGCGTAATGGGTATGGCTGTTTTCCTTACCAAGAATTCCCAACCACAGCGCACCAGCCCTGTGAAGAGGGGTTTCTGGGTGGTAAGCAAAATGCTGGGTGAGCATATACCGCCTCCTCCTGCTGATGTCGCAGTGCTTCCCGCAAAGGAAACCGACACCCAGGGCAAAACGATCCGCCAACTTATGGTTCTTCATACCGATGATAATCGCTGCGCACGGTGTCATGTTCGTTTTGATTCTGTAGGCCTAGCGATGGAAGGTTTTAACCCAATTGGGGCATCGCGCACCAAGGATCTCGCTGGGCGACCCATCGACAATTTGGTTTTTCTACCATCGGGCAAAGAAGCCAAAGGCGTACCCGAGTTTTCAAAACATTTACTTTCCAGCCGCAAGAATGAGTTTACAAAAACATTAAATCAAAAACTTCTGGGTTATGCATTGGGCAGGTCGCTCCAACTTTCGGATCATTCACTGTTGGAAAAGATGCAAGCAGATTTGAATACCAATGAAGATAAACTAGGCGCGTTATTTGAAACCGTGATCACCAGTCCACAATTCCTTAATCAACGATGCCGGGATTTCTCGGCTTCTCAGTTTGTAAACGAAACGAAAGGCAACAAGCCATGAACACATCAATGAATTTATCTAGGCGATTACTTCTTAAGGGGCTAGGGATTTCTATCGCGCTTCCGTGGCTGGAATCTGCTCATCTGCTGGCAAAGGCGCAAGAAGAACCAAAGCGATTTGCGTGCTTATTCATAGGCGATGGGATCTGCCCAACCACATGGTGGGCCAAGGGCAATGGCGCAGATATGGAACTGGGTTCCAGCCTTGAACCACTTGCTCCATTCAAACAGAAAATAAATGTAATCCGCGGGCTTCATAACCGCGAAGGCGATGGCGGCCATGCCAAGTGCACGGGAAATATTCTTTCAGGCGCAGCTTTGAAAAGAGGCAGCATCATCCAAGGCGGTATCAGCATGGATCAACGCCTAGCAAAGCATTTCGAAGAAGAAACTGCAATCCCCAGCTTGGTTTTGGGTTGCGAACAGCCAGTAAGTGGGTTTCATGAAAGCCAGTATTCCATGGTTTATGCTTCCCACATTTCATGGCGCAGCCCTGATTCACCCATCCCTATTGAACTATACCCTGCGCTAGCTTTCGATAGCCTTTTCGGCAGCCAAGTGGGCAAGTTGCAAGGCAGCATTCTTGATCAAGTTTTGGAACAGGCTAATGATTTAAAGCGCAAGGTTAGTGGCTTTGATCAGATTAAGCTGGATGAATATCTTAACTCGGTAAGAGAAACCGAGCAGCATGTACAAAGGCTTAATCGCAGACAGGCAAAAGAAAATGTTGCTGCCAATGTTCCTTTGCATCAACGACCACCCGCAGGCCAGCCCAGCAACTTCCGCGAATATTGCAGGCTGATGGCAGATATTATCGCACTGGCATTTCAAACCGACCGGTCACGCATTGCAACCATGCTGATGAGCCGCGATCTTTCGGGGCAGGTTTACCCCTTCCTAAACATTCGCGATGATCATCATAGTTATTCGCACTCGAACACCGGGCCCGAATATCAGGCAATTGTTCGTTGCCATGTTGAACAATACGCCTACCTCATCGAGAAACTTTCCAAGATGCAAGAGGGCGATAAAACAGTTCTAGATAACTCGTGCATTATGTTTGTTTCCGAGCATTGGAATGCACATAACGGCCAGCAAGTTCCTGTTGTACTTGCGGGTGGGCTTGGTGGCAAATTGCAAACGGGCAGGTCGCTTGATTACTTAAACGCAGGCAACGACAAACGCAAGCTTTGCAGCCTTTATCTTTCCATCATGGATCGCATGGGATTAAAACTATCAGAGTTTGGCGATTCCCGTGAAAGGCTTGCTGGCTTGTAATCTTTAAGCTCGTATACGAAAGAATCCCCGCTTGGTTGCACTAATATTGTGCCCAAGCGGGGATTCTGATTTTTGCTATTAAGTAAGAGTGCCTATTCAGCACTGATGCCGCTAAGAACATCATCCACTTCCGCTTGCTGGCTCTTTTCTTCCATCTGCAACTTGCGAACCTCTTCTTGAAGTAATTCAATTTGAGTTTCCTGCTTGTCAAACTTATCTAAATACCGCTTGTAGGCGGCAGAGGTTGGGGGGACATTTTGCAGATTGGCACGCAATCGGGTTTGATCTTCGGTGATACCTTTCAATTCTTTTTCCCGCTCGGTGAGTTTGCGTTTGGTTTCAAGCAAGGCTGCTTTAACATCCAGGGTGCGTTGGAATGCAGCTTTTACTGCGGGCTTCAAGACGGGATGAAGAAGGAAACCCTTGATTCTTCCTTCTTCCATGGTCGAAATTTTTTCCTGCACCACTTGCGACTTGGTTTCGTCGATCAACTTTTCCACGCTTTTGCCCTTCGGTAATTCCAACGGGAATCGATACAGCGTGGTAGAACCTTCTACTGGTTTCAAAGCCACATCATCAAGTTTCCATTCCGGCCTCACTACATGCTCGAGAATGATTTTTCGATCAAGTTCCGAACGACTGATCAGTTTGTAGCTTCGCGATTCATGCAAGTCGCTTGCAACAGCAACCATGCCCTTGGTGATTACAATGGATTTTAACTCTAGGGGTTTGACCTGAGTAAACAGTTGAAGTTCCACACCCAAATGGTTTGGGTTGCCTGAAAGCACACTTCGTTTGCCATCTAAAAGTGGAAGCATTGCAATTGGCTCAATTTTGGGTTGTTCCTCGGGCACTTCGAACGAACTGGTTTTCATGGATGGAGCAGCAACTTGAAACCGGTATAAATCACGGCTTTGCTCTAGCGTTTTAACATCCCCTGCAAGTTTCCAATCATCGCGGATCGGGTGTTCGATCACTGCGGTGCGTTCGAGTTTCCCGCGGTTTTTGATGGTGTACACCTTGGTTTGCCTAGATGAATACCCTGCCTGCACCCGATCCCCGAGGTATTGAACCCGGATTTCAGGCCCAACAGATTGCTTTACTTCCGTTTTAACCTCCATCGAAAGATCCACCGCATAACTGATAAACCTTTCTTCTTCTGGTTGCATATCCGACAATCGGGCATCACCTGCGTAGGCACCGTTTTCAAACACAGTAACCGGCCCCTGAGGCAGTGGTTGTTTGGTGCTGTTTTTTAACTTTAACCCCATCAGTGGGAACTTGGCATGAACCGTTTCATTAAAAATACTGAAAGGAGTGACATCAATTTCTTCATTAAGAATCTGAATAAGAGCAGACTTCTGCCTTGCGAGGGATATTTTTTCTTCGATAAGGTATTGGAAAGATTCACCTGCCTCATCAGCAGCTTCGGCTTCTAGCTGCTTATCATGTTGGGAAGCTATTTTTTGCCCTTTCTGTGATGCTTTTTTAAGATTCTCTTCCAACGCCAGCTTTTGGTTTTGCTTACGATTTTGTAAATCCTGATAGCTCAACTTATTCTGAGCTTGCAGTGCAGGCAAACCGGCTTGTTGTTGAGCATCATTATTTGCATTTCCAAGGGGGTCATTGGTTGGGGGTTGATTTGGAACATTGTAATTTTGAATAATCGGATTGTTTTGGTAGCGATTATCCCCCCGTGGATTGGCACCCATCTGGCCAAAATTCACCATTCCGCCATTGCCTAATTGTCCGCCACCACCTGCGAAACCACCGCCTGCACCGAACTGACCAAAACCACCCATTGGAATTGAAGGAGCCATGTTGCTTGCGACCATTCCATTATTTCCAGAAGTGATTGCACCGTTGTAAGTAGGCGGACGAAGCATGCCATATTTATCCAGTTCTACAGTAGGCCGGGGTACAAACAGGGGCGGGTACAAATCCATTTGAAACGATATCGGTCTGCCACTCACCAACACCATGCGCACATTTTTCCAATCCTCATCCGTGGTATTTTCCACTGAGGCATAGCCTTGCAATCTGCCTTTGCCATTGCCTAGCAAGGTAAGACGATAACTGCTTTTCCAAATGGGATTTTCAGCAACATAACCAACTTTCACCTCGCGCTTCCCTTCACCTTTAAATTGCAGTGTGACGGTTTTTTTCATTTGATCATGGCTAGTTGCAACAACTTCCAACGCTCTGCGTAGCTCTTCGTTCAAGGTTGGATTGATGAATTTCATGCGCTTAATATCTGTAAGCTTAATGCCTCGAATCCCATCAGGCCCAACCAGATTTAATTGATGCACTTCCACTAGGGTATCCTTAGGGCCCGGTTGCATTTGTGATTCCATGCCAAGGATTACGCCAGTTTCAGGGGTGGTGTTTGAATTAAGTACGATTTCGATTTTTTCACCACGAGCCTGCTGCAGCAACTGCCCTAGGGTTGGGTTCATCGTAAGATCTAGGGCAAAACTCCTCAGGGTTTTCTCCACAGGATCTTGCCCATCGTAACTGATAGCACTGATTTTCCCACCCTTATCATCCTCCAAAATCATACTTTTCAAAAGATCATTGACATCAGCGGCACTGAACCGAAGTGCAATCGTGGCATCCCCCTCGATAGGCCCTTGACGCTGAAAATACCCAACACCGCTGGAAAACAAAACCACTTGAGAAAGTGGCAATTGCGAGCGATCTGCGCCGCCCGCCTGCCTTACTACTGTGCCCTCATCAGCAAATGCTGCCCCTTTCAAATCTCCTGAATTCCTTTCAGTTTTTTGGGCATCTTGCTTGGTTACTCCCATAAAAATCAGATAGATTATGGCACCAACAACCATACTCGAAGCACCCAACAGATATTTGACTTTCATACATCACCTTCGCAAGTAGTTTTTGACAATGACGATTAAGCTTTCATTGCTTAGACGGATTATCCCCCCATTCCTTTCATCAGGAAAGTAAAAAGAATAGGGATTTATTTTAATGGAAGTGCTTTTGGGGCATCATCTACCACGCCATCGCTGATAACTTTGCAATTTCTCGGTTGACCTGATCCGTATTGCAATAAGGGCGTTCGGTTTGCATTGCACATTGCGGGGAGAAGTACAAATTGCATCTGCAAACCATCAGTCACCTTTTTGAAGCAGACGCTTCTTTTTCCAATCAAAACAAAACTGGACAAACTTTCTTTTTCGATGCATAATCATGCCAACATTGGAATCAACTGTTATCACACACCTGGGTATGTACATGAAACGCATTTTAATTTTATCCCTGCTTCTTGTTTCAACTTCAATTCTTTTTGCAGAAGACACATTCAAGCCTGCTCCTAGAAATAAGGATTACGGCTGGATGAGCATTTCTTTATGGAAACAAAAGCATGAGAAGAATCTTGCCCGCGCAAAGCAAGGCAATGCTGATGTGGTGTTTTTCGGAGATTCCATAACCGAGGGCTGGGGCAATAATGCGCCTTGGAAAAAACACTTCGAACCCCTCAAGGGCGTCAATTTTGGCATCGGAGGCGATACCACTCAAAACGTACTTTGGAGAATCACTAACGGCGAACTCGATGGTATCACGCCCAAGGTTTTTGTTGTGATGATAGGTACGAATAATTTTGGTTTACACAACGACAAACCCGCAGATGTTGCGAATGGCGTAAAAGCGATCGTGGAAACACTGCAGAAAAAAGTGCCTACCGCAAAGGTACTTTTGCTGGCAGTTTTTCCCAGAGGCCAGAAACCTGAAACCGATTTCCGTAAGCGTATCACAGCCCTTAACGAGGAAATATCCAAGCTTCAAGATGGCAAGAAGGTTGTATTTATGGATATCAAAGATACATTCTTGGATAAAAATGGGAACCTGCCCAAAGAACTCATGCCCGACTATTTACATCTATCCGAAAAGGGATATTTCCTTTGGGCGGAAGCAATTGAACCCACTGTCAAGAAAATGCTCGCAGAATAAAGCTCAAGCAAGCTGAAAATTATTTCCCCTCGATCAAGCTCCATACAGCAATGGCGCATTCTTCGGGGCTTTTAGTGCTGGTATCAATCACCATCTCGGCATTTTCTGGTGCTTCGTAGGGGCTATCAATGCCTGTAAAGTTTTTCAGTTCGCCTTTGCGTGCTTTGGCATACAAGCCTTTAACATCGCGCTTTTCGCACTCTGCAATCGGGGTGCTGACATGAATTTCAACAAACTCTTCGGGGGCAAATAAATCTCTCGCAGCTCGTCTTTCAGCCCGAAAAGGCGAAATAAAACTCACGATTACAATCAGGCCAGCCTCAACCATCAACTTGGCAACCTCTGCAACCCTGCGCAGATTTTCTACTCGATCTGCATCAGTAAAACCAAGATCGCGATTAAGCCCATGGCGGATGTTGTCGCCATCGAGCATGTAAGTATGCCTACCCTCTGCATGTAGCCTTTTTTCCAACTGGTTTGCAACGGTGGATTTGCCTGAGCCTGATAAGCCAGTAAACCAGATGCAACGCGGGGTTTGATTCTTCAAAAGCGCTCGCTGAGCCTTGCCCACTTCCAGCGATTGCCAGTGTATATTGGTGGATCGCCTGAGCGCAAATTCGATCATCCCTGCGCCAACAGTTGCGCAGCTTAGCTTGTCGATAAATACAAAACCGCCCAGAGTTCTGTTTACCGTGTATGGCTCAAACGCAACCGGATGCGTGGTACTTATAGTTACCACTGCTATTTCATTGAGATTTAAAACCTTCGCAGCAAGGTGCAAACCCGTGTTGATATCTTCACGATGCTTGATTTCCATCACCGTCGCGCTGACTTCCTTGGCGTGAACCTTCAGCCAATACGATCGGCCTGGCACCAGTGGTTCTTCTGATAGCCAAAGCAATTTCACCTGAAACTGATCCGCAACTTCTGGTGGATGATCAGTGGTAACAATAAGATCGCCACGGCTAACATCCACTTCATCGTTTAAAGTAAGGGTGATTGAAGCGCCAGCTTCGGCTTCGGGAAGTTGATCTTCGAAAAAGTCGATGCTCTTCACGGTAGTGGTTTTACCCGAAGGTAACACCCTTACAGCATCGCCTGTTTTGACACTTCCTTCAGCGATTCGACCGCAAAAACCGCGGTAGTTAAGATTGGGTCTGCTAACCCATTGCACTGGCATGCGGAATTCAGCGCGGGTAGCAACTTCCCTTACGTTCACTGTATCCATGTGATCAAAAAGCGTCGGCCCTTTATACCAAGGCGTGTTCTCGCTGCGCTTTAAAACATTATCGCCTGATACTGCGGCAAGTGGAATCGCCTGCAGAGTTGTCAAGTTTGCATCCTTGGCAAACTCGCGATAATCGGCTTCAATGCGATCAAACACACTTTGCTCGAAGCCCATCAGATCCATCTTGTTAACAGCAAGCACAATGTGGCGAATGCCCATCATGGTTACAATGCGATGGTGCCTACGCGTTTGCGGAAGAATCCCTTTTCGAGAATCGATAAGCAGCACAGCCATTTGCGCGGTGGATGCGCCTGTTGCCATGTTTCGCGTGTATTGTTCATGGCCTGGGGTATCCGCAACGATATATCGACGGCGATCAGTAGAGAAAAATCGGTAGGCAACATCAATGGTAATGCCTTGTTCTCGCTCGGCTTCAAGGCCATCAACAAGAAGGGCAAAGTCGATTTTTTCGCCTTGGGTACCATAGCGCTTAGATTCGGTTTCAAGGGCTTTTAGCTGGTCATCAAAGATGCATTTGGATTCGTAAAGAAGCCTACCAATGAGGGTGCTTTTGCCATCGTCCACGCTGCCGCATGTGATGAAACGAAGGGTTTCTTTCTGCCTTTGTTCTTCGAGATATTCAACGATGTTTTTCGCGTGCAGTTCTGCCATTAGAAATAACCTTCCTGTTTTTTCTTTTCCATGGAGCCCGGCTGATCGCTATCGATGAGGCGGCCCTGGCGTTCAGAACTAACGGTGTTAAATGTTTCTGCGATGATTTCTTCCATGGTGGTAGCGGGGCTATCGATGGCGGCAGTTAGCGGGTAGCAACCAAGTGTGCGAAAACGAATCATGCGCATTTGCGGTTTTTCGCCCGGCTCGATGGGAATGCGATTATCATCCACCATGATCAACTGACCATTACGAATAACAACGGGCCTTTGCTTGGCAAAATAGAGTGGCACGATCGGAATCTTTTCCACATGCAAATACTGCCAGATATCTAGTTCGGTCCAGTTAGAAAGTGGGAATACACGAATGGTTTCGCCTGGGCGCATGCGGGTGTTATAAAGGTTCCAAAGTTCGGGGCGTTGCAATTTCGGATCCCAACGATGGCCTGCGCTTCGGAACGAGAAAATTCTTTCCTTGGCACGCGACTTTTCTTCGTCACGCCTAGCGCCACCAAACACCACATCAAAACCATGGTGATCCAGTGCTTGACGCAAACCTTGGGTTTTCATTACATCCGTGTAATAGCTCGAGCCATGGGTAAATGGATTAATTCCTGCCTTCTTACCTTCTTGATTGGTATGGACGATAAGTTCCATCCCAGATTCATCTGCCATCTTTTTGCGATGGGCATACATTTCCTGAAATTTCCAGGTGGTATCGATATGAAGAAGGGGGAAAGGCGGTGGCGCAGGGTAAAACGCCTTCCTCGCCAAATGCAGCATTACTGAAGAATCCTTGCCGATCGAATACATCATCACAGGCTTGCGCGAGCCAGCTACGGCTTCCCGGATGATTTCGATGGCTTCTGCTTCCAACTGTTTATAATGGTTCATAATTTCGATTCTAGGTAATAGTTACTTAGAATTTTATAGCAATTATGCTGGATTAGACCAATACCATAAGCCCCAGAAAGAAGGCGGAATTTGGCCCAGGCGACTTCATCAATTTACTAAGCTTTCATCGGTACTTTGAATACTTCCATGGGGAATTTACCCTAACAACCTTGGGTGAAACTTTTCGACCGTTTTCATGAACTTTTCAACCTGTAAAATTGAAGCTTCCCAGACTCTGACTCTAAGGAAAAAATTGCCAGCATCAGGATATATTTTTACACCACCCACACGAAGAGTGCGTAATTCTTAGAAATGCTGGAGAAGATTTGTTTGTAAAAGAATGCTAATAAACTAAAATCAAGTTTATTTATTGGGGTAGAACTTTTGAAGGATTGGAGATGATTCTTAATGGCCAACAGTCCAAGAATCTTCATATATCAAATTTTTTATGATGATTTGACAAGATCGAAGTTAGACAAGGGATTCATACCTTTGGATAACACCCAAAATTTGCGCCCGGATTGGGCGGAGTATTGGCCCATAAGAAATGTCTTGTTGAACCAAAATTTTAACTCCAACGATTACATCGGTTTTCTTTCCTCCAAGTTTTATGAAAAAACCTGGTGCTTATCTGAGCTTCTGCTTGGTACCATCGCCAGCAGAAAACACGAGGTTTATAGTATGTCCCCCTATTTTGATCAAATGGCGCTCTATTCAAGCAATTTTGAGCAAGGAGAAAGCTACCACCCAGGCATTTAGAATTTGACCAACGCCTTTTTGCGTCAAATTGGAATCGATTACGATGTGAGCAATTTTGTTTCAGATGTTTCAACCTGCATCTACTGCAATTACTTCGTAGCGAAATACGAGTTCTGGAAAATATGGCTGGAATATGCCGAGAAATTATTTCATATCGCTGAAGACCCGCACAATAATTTGGGAAAACTGTTTGCCAATTTCACCGAACACAGGGAAAAAAATGATACCTATCAAATGAAAGTTTTTTTATTGGAACGACTGGTATCGTTGGTTTTGAAATTTCAAAACATTCCTGCTTTTCATATGCTGGATGTTAGGAAGGCCCCGTTTTCCCTTCATAATGTTTCTAGCTTCCTCGGAGATTTGATTGCTTGCGATGCCCTCAAGGGCCAATACTTAAAAACGAAATCCTTGTGCTATCTACAGGAATTTGCCAATGTTCGAAATAAGGTATTTAGTAATCTTAAATCAATCGCCCAAAACAAAAATAATTCTGGAGTAATAAATGCACCATAGCGCACTTGCGAATTGCAAATGGTTTTATGATACCTATATCAACAAGCCCGGAACCGGGAATCTCAAAATCACAGAGATTGGGTCCCAAGATGTGAACGGCAGCCTAAGAAGTATATTTCCTGCAAACCATGAGTACAAGGGAATTGATTTTGTCGCAGGCAAAGGCGTGGACATCATTCTGGATGACCCCTACAAACTGCCTTTCGCAGACGACTCCTTTGATGTTGTTTTATCCAGTTCTTGCTTTGAACATTCAGACATGTTTTGGTTATTATTCAACGAAATAATGCGCGTTCTAAAGCCTGGTGGCCTTTTTTACCTTAACATTCCGTCCAACGGCATTTTCCACAGGTGGCCTGTGGACTCCTGGCGTTTCTATCCAGATAGCGGCCACTCTTTGGTCAAATGGGCGCGTAGGTCAGGCATTCCCGCCGTCTTACTGGAATCCTACATTTCAAGACAAGGTACAGCCGGAGAAGAGGATGGTTTTTGGAATGATTTTGTCGGTGTCTTCCTTAAAGACGAGCGTTTTGTCAAGGATCATCCTCAAAGAATCCTCGACAAGAATCTCCAATATATGAATGGATATGTTTACGGATCGGATACAGTTAAAAACTTTTCCACCATGAATGAAGACCTTACGAGAATAACTGTGGCAAGGAAAATCCTTCAAGGAACCCTTCGCGTGAACACCTAAAAAGTGATTCGACAAATTACCAACAGCATCACCAAGAAAATTTTTAGCGTGTTTCAATTGCTTCGAGCATTTTCGCAAGCGATTCATCATCAGCAAGCCGGTGATCATTGCCCACAACCCAAAGTGTATCCGCACTTAATCCACTTTTAGAAACAAGCTCTTCTGAATTAACAAAAGGGATAACTTCATCATTACGGGAATGCAGGATCACACTCCCTTTTTTCAGGGTCGTAACCTTGCCCCAGTTTTTCCAAGCAGGGCACAACAACACCAAAGGGGTATCGCCAGAATTGATATTCAGGGCAACTGCACCGCCCCGAGAGGAGCCAACCACCACATCGGGTTTGTGTTTATCAAATTCAGATTGGCCAACTGTTACAGCCAATGCAAAATTATCATCTGAAAGAGCAGGGTTTATCACCTCATGCCCATGATTAACAAGATATGTGGGCTTTATTCCGCCCGGTTTCGAATTCCAGCCATGCAGAAATAACACCTTCATGCCGACCTACTTCTTCTTTTCTTCCTTGGCTTTTACGATAATCGTGAAGGGCTTGGAAGGCTGGGTGACAAGCGTGTTGGGCTTGGTGGTTTCAGTCTTAACTTTATTATAAGGAACCTGAGCCTGCCCAGAAATGGCAAGAGTGTATTCGCCACCTGCAGCGTTTGCCTGCACTTCTATCGTTACCAAAGCTTCTGTTTTATCTGCAGGCAGCACTACATTAGTCATTTTGATATTGCCCGGAAACTCCAAGGCTTGAAGTGTTACCTGCGATTTAAAATCGAGCCAGTGCCTTTCAAGCTTTACCTTCATCTCCACTTTCTGCCCAGCATCAACCTCCACTCTTGTTTTTTCCATGGCAAGTGCGAATGGTGCTGCTTCTCTTACTGCAAGCCATTGGGTGCGCATGGGCCTGCTGGAAGCTGGATTGGCATCAGATGAAACACGAGTGTAGGCCCGAACTTCGCGCTCAAATAAAACCTCGCCTCGCTTGCTTGACGCAACTAGCTTGATGGGAACCGTTATTTCCTTGGCTTCTTTATCGGCATGAAAAACCATTACGCCCTTGGTGTTATCCCTAAGCACAACATCTTGCGCAGTAACGCCGGGGGGAAGATTTTCCGCCCTTACCGTAATAGGGCTAGTCGGCCCCCTTTGATGAATCACAAAATTCAAGTATGCAGAACCGCCACGATAAATGTTTAAGCCAGCAGGGCCGGGGTTTAGAGAATGCATTGTGGCGATATGAAACTCAAACTCCTGCTTGTTGATCGCAAGCACATACTGAAATCGCGCACCGCCCCTACGATAACGATCCTGAACAAAAACATGATACTTCTTCTTGGCACTAAGATTGGCGATGCCCGAGGGATCACGCAAATGCCCATCAAAGGCATTCATACGATGGCCAAAGTCATCAAGTTCAACTACCTTATTTCCCTTTTCATCCTGAATCAAAACATAGGGGTCGGCCCTGCCTGCAATTCTTTCAGAATAAACCTCAATGCTGTAGACACCGGTTTCCATGGGTTCGATCACATACCAATCGCCATCCCTTTCGCGATCGAATCTTCCCGAAACCACCGCAGGCAAAGTAAGCTTCTGCGCCTGTTGCAAAGTGTCATTGGGTTCAGCTTCAAGCTGAACATCATTTGGCGAAACCAAAATGGGTGTTGTGATGAGCGTGTTATTATTCACCACTAGTGCATCTTGAAAACCATCCAAGGTGCAAGTTGCTGCGGTAGGAAGAACGGTATGCGAAGTGGGGTGCTCTAAAAACTTATACCTCCCAAGCGAAAGAATATCTTTCGTGGCACGCACCTTCGCCTTGGTTTCTTGCAAGTTAAGGTCTTGAATAGTCCATTTAGATTCGGTGCCATTAGGGCCAAAGTTTCTACCCAGCAAAACAATCTCTGCCTCGGTATCTGATTTAACAACCCTCGGAAAAACATTTTCTAGTTGGGGCTTATCACTGATAACCAAGCGATAAGGCAAACCACCCTTGAAAGATAGATCACTCAAGTGAATGAAGTAATCTCCATCTTCAGAGATAAGGACATCAACGAAAGGGTCACGGCCATCGTAATCGCCGTTGGATGCAATCTGCTTGCCTGATTTTGAATAAACTGAAAGCACCGCATCAAGTTGCGAATCCAATCGCGCGGCATTACAAGCAATGGTAACCCTCTGGTTTTTCTTCGCAGTAAGCTTGAAGATATCTTCTTTGCTGTTGTCGGAAGTGCCATTGATAATGGTGTTGATTTCAACAGCTTGCGCGGTTGCATCATCATCGTTGGGTTCTTTTTCATCGACTTCTTTGAAGCCACGAGAGATGGCAAACAAGCGTGGGTTGCTTACGCCAAACCTGCCAACAGCCCAGCAATCGTAAGAGCCAGCGGGAACTCCTGCATCAACTGCAACTTTAAACTTTTTATCTTTGAGCCATTCAGCCTTGATGCCCGGATGATCGAATTTTAATTCGCGCACCTCTTCAAATTCAGCACCCTGAACTTCCACTTCGATGGTGGAGCCTGCTGCAGCGCCAAGAGGATACATGCGATCCAACCTGATGGAGGGAAGATCTGCGGAAGCAACAAAAGCCAGCATTAATAAAGGTAATAATGCCAACGGAAAAACTCGCAGCAAGGTAATGCCCCCAAGAGTATTGCAGTTCAGAAAGCTTGTTTAACCAATAAGTTCTTGAATGGGTTCACCTTCGCTCAAGATAGGCATGGGTCGTTGTGCCTGATCATGGAAAGCAAAGTGGTGATCAATCCCCAGGCAATGATACATGGTGGAAAGAACGCATCCAGGTGTTGCGGGCTTGGTAGTCGGGTATTCAGCATTGGCATTGGTGGAGCCAACAACTTGTCCCATTTTCAAGCCGCCACCTGCGTATACCACAGACATAGCGCCGGGCCAGTGATCGCGACCAGCGCCTGGATTGATTTTAGGAGTACGACCAAACTCGCCCATCGCCATCACGAGTACATCGTCGCTCATGCCGCGGTCGTGCAAATCTTCCACAAGGGCAGCAAGGGCGCGGTCGAATTTGGGAAGCAGATTGTTTTTCAAACCTTTGAAGTTGTCGCCATGGGTATCCCAACCACCACCCGCCTGAATGGTGATGAAGGTAACACCCGCTTCAACCAGCCTACGTGCCAGAAGGCAGGATTGTCCCAAATCGTTTCTGCCATAGGTATCACGAAGAACCACCGATTCCCTCTGCATATCGAAGGCATCTTGCGCCTTGGTATTGGTAACCATTTCCATGGCATCTTTGTAGAAGGAGTCGAGCCCGACCAAGTCGCCCTTGGTGTCGATATCTCTGCGGATGTTATCGAGATCGTTGAGTAGGTCGCGTCTGCGGGAAAGTCGATCGACATTAATCTTCGCAGGAAGGCTGAGGTTTCGAACCTTGAACCCTTCCATGTTTGGATCATTGTCTGGTGCGAAAGGATTGTAAGAAGCGCCAAGGTAGGCCGCTTTACCAAGGTTCAGCAACTTGGGAAGATTCACATAAGGGGGCATGCTAGGATCGTTTGCGCCCTTCATTTTCGCAACCACCGAACCAAGCGATGGGAAGATATTATCGTTCACTTCAATAGTTGGTTGATAGCCAGTAAGCATCCATTGAGCGCCCATTCCATGGCCTGCATTGGTATGGCAAGCAGAACGAAGGATGGAAAGCTTATCCATGATTTTTGATTGAAGAGGCAGATGCTCGCCAATCTGGATGCCAGGCACATTGGTCGCAATGGGCTTGAATTCGCCACGAATCTCGGAGGGCGCATTGGGCTTTAGATCATACATATCGATATGGCTAGGGCCACCTGCCTGCCAGATTAGAATTACTGATCTTTTCTTGGCGGGCTTGGAAGCTGCTCTCGCTTTTAGTAATTGAGGCAGAGTCAAACCACCGAGGGCAAGACTTCCAACTTTAAGAAATGATCTGCGATTAACTCCATCGCAAGTGGCTGAACCTTTTCCAACGAATTCTAGCATGGCATCTTCCTTTAATAAAAATACTAGTGGTTGAACATGAACTCTTTCGAGTTCAAAATCACCCAGAGCAAATCTTCGAGGGCTTGTTGTTTGTTATCCGATTTATTCACATGATCCAATGAACGCGCTTTTTCTTTGGCAGTGGGCAGTCTTGAGAAAGAAACTTGGTAAAGATTATCGATCACCTCGGGTGCGGGGAGATTTAGTTTGATCAATTTCGCCAGCCTTCCCTGTGTCGCATTAATCTTGCCTTCCATCTCATCGGAGTTAGCCAACAAAAGCACTTGTGCCAAAGTTGCGCCGGTAGAGCGTTCGCATTCGCACCCGGTAACCCGCTTGGGCCTATCGAAAGTATCGAGGAAATACGAACCAAAGTTTTCATGGGGAAGATCGATGGCCCTGCCGTTGGCGCTGATGCCACTGAACCCAGATTTGTTACCAGTGACCTGATTAACCGCATCCAAGAAAACCTCTGCGGGCATCCTGCGTGCATAATAACGGGCAAAGTTCTGGTAATCGTTCTTGTTATGCTCGGTTGGTTCCGAACCTAATTGATAAACGCTACTTGTGGTTATCAGCCGGATGATATGCTTGACATCAAACTTATGACTGACGAATTCCTTAGCAAGATAATCGAGAAGCTCTGGATTGCTGGGCGGGTTAGTTTCGCGCTGATCATCTACCTCTTGAAACAACCCACGGCCCAGAAAATGGCCCCACATCCGATTCACAAGAGCTTTGGAAAAGAAGGGGTTATCAGGCTTCGCCATCCAATCAACCAACGCATGGCGGGGATCTTCTTCTGCAGAGAACTTCATCTCTGGGCCATCTAAAAACTTGGGTTCAGGAGATTTGCCCGTGAGTGGGTTTTTCTCGCTCGAAGTCACACTTGCAGAAGAAAAGTATGGGGGTGGTTCGCCGAAACTCTTTTTACCTAATCGAGTGAAGAACCCGGTCAGGCCATAATAATCGCCTTGGCCCCAGCGCTCGTACGGATGATGATGACACCTTGCACATTGCAACCTTACACCCAGAAAAACCTGCGATGTATCTGCAGAAACTTGATGCAGTTGATCATCCCGACTTTGCCAGTACCAATTGATTGCGGGTGCATCTTGCCATTCGCCCGAGGCAGCAACAACACCTCTTACGAATTCATCGTAAGGACGGTTGCGAGCAATCATGTCACGGATCCAATTATGAAAAGCATAAGAGGCCCGATCAGAACCCGCATGACTCGAGTTCCTTAAAATACTGCCCCACTTCATTGCGAAATAGGCAGGGTAATCAGAGGAATCTAATAGAGTGTCAACAAGCTTCGCTCTTTTGTTCGAATCAGTATCCTTGGTAAATGCGGTTATCTCTTCCAGCGTGGGCAATCTGCCACAAAGATCAACACTTAACCTGCGGATGAAGGTTGCATCATCGCAAACAGGAGTGGGCTGAAGACCCAGTTTTTTCCACTTGGCAATTGCAAGCAGATCAATCTGCGAGGTCGGCTTAAAGCCTGGGATTTCTTTTAATGCTTCGCCATGGGGTACTAAAACACGGGTGACAGCTACATGGCCCATGTGCCTACCCATGATTGCAGCTTCGCCACTCAGTTTGCCCGCTTTAATAAAACCCGTGGCATCCGCAACAGCAATCACATCGAGGTTGCTTGCAAATTCGCTCTGCCTGGTAACATCGCGGAAAGATCCATCCGTGTACTCTGCTATTACTGCAACTTGCTGAGTATCACCATGCTTGTAAATGCGATCATTGGGAATCATCTGAATGCGTTTTACGATCGGAACATTCTTGGCAACGGGGGGTGTTCCTGCTGCGATCCAGCGCTTTACAATCTGATAATCGTTGGATTCTGGAACTAATCTTTTACCACCGCCATGAGGCATCTGACCCGAAGCTTTTTGGATGAACAAACTCATCTCTGGGTTGGCAGGAAAAACCCTTCTGCCACGGCCTTCGTTCACAATGCTTTCGAAATCAAAATCTGCATCGAAACCAAACAGCGAAAGCTTGAATCCATTCTGCCCACTCGCCTTACCATGGCAACCGCCTGCGTTACATCCAAGCTTACTTAAAAGTGGAACTATTTCTGTGCGAAAATCAATCGGCCTGCCATTGCTTACCCCGGATACTTCAACAGGCACATCAAGAATTTTACCTTGATGCGTTACATGAATCGTAGCTTCGCCATCGCCTACCGGTTCGACAAATCCTTTTTCATCAACCCGAGCAACTTTGGGATTGGTACTTTTATAATTGGCAACTCTGGTAACATCGGATTGACCTGCGTTGGCAATGATCTGCCAGCCCGCAAACGCATCTTTTAACTCAATCGTTTTTACAGGTGAAAGAATCGTGATCGAATCTTGGGCAGCGGCATGGCCTGCAAAGCTAAAGAAACTCATCACAAACAGCGTTGCAATTGAGGTAAATTCTTTAGCTTTTAATCTGGTTATTCTCAAAGCTGCACCTTAATTCAGGAGAGAAGTCAAATTGACCGTAAGGCAGGTTAAAACTATACTTCAAATCTAACTACATTCTACACCATTTATCGACCTAACGCCAACATAAATTAAGGGTTAGGAAGGTTTTAATTGCTGCTGACGCCCTATTAACAATAGAAACACTATGAATCCCATTAAAAAAGCTTGGCATTGGCTCGTAACAGACTGGCAATGGCCCCATGCGGCGTTGTTTTCGGGCATTCTCACCACCCTTCTACTCCTCGGCTTACTCCCTAAAATCGGGGTTCTTTTATTCCTGATCTGCATTCAATTGCCGATCTATCTGATTCACCAGTTTGAAGAACATTATGAAAACCGTTTCCGCAATCTATTCAATCAACTCATCGGCCAAGGTTTTGAAGCCTTAACTCAAGATGCAGCGTTCATCATCAATTCTGTATTCGTCTGGGGCACCGACCTCGTTGCCATTTATCTTGCAATATTTATAAATCCCTTTTTCGGATTTATTGCTGCCTACCTTTCCATCACTAATGCTTTGGTTCACCTTTTACAAGCCATCATCATGCGCTGCTACAACCCAGGCCTAGCAACCGGGTTACTTTTCTTCCTTCCCCTGGGTGGATGGTGCGTTTACGAATTGGCAAACCGCCCAGACTGCACATGGGAATACCACGCACTGGGCCTCGCCATTGGCATCCTGATCCATGCAGGCATCCTAATTCATGTGCGCTTAAGACTTAGGAAATTAAAGGCAGGGTGATGGTGAAGGTGGAGCCTTTTTCTGGAATTGAAGTAACAGAAATGGTGCCACCCATTGATTCCACAATCGCTTTGCAAATACTAAGGCCCAAGCCATTACCGCCCAAAGCTTCAGCGTTTTTCGTATGCGATCTATCCGCTTGAAAAAATCTGTCGAAAACTTTGCCCTGGTCTTCTTTGGATATTCCCACCCCAGTATCAGAAACATTTAAAACAATCTTGCTGGCTTCTTTATTAAGCTCAACAACGATGGTTCCGCCTTCGGGAGTAAACTTGAGCGCGTTATCGATAAGATTGTTGACCACCTGTTGAATCTGCCTAGCTTCGCCAAGTACAAGAGCAGGGCTTGTAGAATCAAGTTTGAAATGGATATGCTGTTGTAAAGCAACGTCTTTAAACATGTCGTAGGATTTTTCGATGATACGATCCATCTGGATAACATGGTGTGGGATATTTGCCCCCGCCTCGGTTTCAGCAAGCAATAAAAGTTGGTTAATGAGCAATCTGAAGTGTTCGCATTTATCGGAAATTTCACCAAGGGTTTCTCGGTATTCTTCTGGTGTTCGCTCTCGGGCAAGTGCCAATTCTGAAGCGGCGCCAATTGCGGTAAGCGGTGAGCGGAGTTCATGGGCTGCATTGGCAACGAACTCTCTCTTTTTTTGGATAAAATCTGCGATGCGATCAAGAAAACTGTTGATGGTCAACGTGAGTCTGTCGAGTTCATCGCCCGTGCCTTTGATAATAAATCTTTCCGTCAGATTCTGAGGCCTAAGCCTTGAAGTAGTATTAATGATATCTGCAATAGGATTTGTAGCTTGAACAGCAAGAATGTAGCCACCGATTGGGGCGATAAGCACCACAAACCCCATTGAAGCAACCATGAGCCAGCTTAGGCTTTCGACATCTTCTTCAACGAGATCCATGCGGGATCCCACCCTGAATCCAGAGAAGTCTTTTGCGACATTCCCTTGAAGGCTTTTGTCGAGAAAGCGAAACCCTTCAGAAGTCAGAAGTGTGTTAGAAATTCTGACGGGATTTTTAGGCAGCGGGATGCCCTCAAGATCCAAACTACTGAAGACGGGCTTTTTGTTTTTGTCATACAACTGAACGAAGAGTCCACGATGCTTGTGGCTGGCGGTATGCCTTTCAATTTCTGCACGGATAGCATTAAGATCCGGATGCATTGCATTTGCAGCAAGTTCAATTTCGATTGCATCTTCCCGCAGTAACTGGTCGGTCTCTCGGAGGAGTGTGACCCGGAAAGAGGTACGTAATGCAATGAGGGTAAGAATTACGGAAATTAAAACGACAGAAATATTCCAAAGCATCAGGCGAAAGCGAAGGGTTTTAAACAAAGAATTAATTTGAAATAAGAACATATCCACGGCCTCGTACAGTCTCGATCGGCGCAACACCAGTACACTTCCTTAGTTTATTACGCAAACGGTTGATATGCACTTCAATAACATTAGTTGTTCCTTCCCAATCTGATTCCCAAAGGTGTTCGCAAAGCATGCGTTTAGGCAGAACTTGGCCTGAATTCCTTATTAGAAGCTCAAGGATTGAGAATTCTGTAGGGGAAAGAATGATTTCGGTTTTTCCTGCAAGAACCCTTCGGGTGGTAAGATCCAGCACCAACCCACCTGCTTCTAATGTTGGGGAAGGCTTTAAAATGGCCCTTCTGCAAACAGCATCGATGCGAGCAAGCAATTCTGGGAATGCAAAGGGTTTGACCACATAATCATCCGCGCCGGCTTTCAGGCCTGCGACTTTTTCTTCAACCGAGCCCAACGCAGTAAGAAGGATAACCGGTGTTTTATCACCCGAAAGGCGAATGGATTTAAGAACTTCCAGCCCACATAGCTTCGGTAGCATCAAATCAAGAATAATAGCATCGAACTGATGGGTTTTAGCCTTATCAAAGCCCGTTTGCCCGTCTTTTTCCCAAATACATTCATCCAAGTTTTCAGCAAAAGCCTTCTTAACAGTTTTGCCAATGGCGAGGTCGTCTTCCACTAATAATATTTTCATATTCAGCCAGTTACTTGGTCAAAAGGTTAGAAATCAAACTTCCACCGTAGTTAGTTTAAGGCTTTTACCTTCTTAGGACTCAACCTTACGGATTTGTAATCGTAGAAAGGTTGTAAAATTCGATTTTTGTTGGAAAATTAGATTAATGAAATAAATTAAAAAAGCTCAGCAGAATTAATGAGGTCATTAAATTTATAACCATGAAACTATCTTTAAAACAAACGCTATTTAGTGATGCTTGGGCAGGATTCTTTGTATTTTTAATTGCATTGCCTCTGTGCTTAGGGATTGCATCGGCAAGCGGATTTCCCCCCATTGCTGGGATATTTAGCGCAGTTATCGGGGGCATCATCCCCCTCTTTTTCAGCAATTCTGAATTAACCATCAAAGGCCCTGCAGCTGGACTTATTGCAATTGTTGCTGGCGCAGTGCAGGAATTCACCGAAATCTATGGCCATAACAGTGATGATCCGATGCTTGCCTACAAGTTAACATTGGGAATCGGAGTTGCTGCAGGCGTGTTACAAATATTTTTCGGATTGATCAAAGCAGGAAAGTTTGCAGATTTCTTCCCTAAAGCTGCTGTGCACGGAATGCTTGCAGCAATCGGTATCATTATTTTTTCCAAACAAATTCATGTGCTTTTTGGCGTCACACCCCTTTCGAAAACCCCTTTCGATCTTTTAGGTGAAATCCCCGCAAGCTTGATGCAATGTAACCCTGAAGTATTTTGCATAGGCGCAGTAAGCCTGGCGTTGCTATTTGGATTACCCATGCTGCCAGAAAAAGCTAAAAAAGTTTTACCCGCCCCGATGATCGTACTGATCTTAGGGATCACCCTAGGATATGTTTTCGACCTTGAACATGAACACATGTACCTCTTTTTAGACAGCCATGAATACATGCTTGGGCCAAAATTTCTTGTAACCATTCCCGATAACATTCTTGAAGGGCTTACATTCCCCGATTTCACGGCAGTGTTTACCCTTACAGGGGCAAAATGGATTTTTTTATTCTCTATGATTGGAACCTTGGAATCCTTAATCAGCGCCAAGGCTGTTGACATGCTCGACCCCGAAAAACGAAAAACGAATCTGGATGGGGATATGCTGGGAGTTGGCATTGCTAACACTGCTACCGCCTTGATTGGCGGCTTACCTATGATTTCTGAAATACTTCGCAGCAAGGCGAACATCGATAACGGTGCCAAAAGCAGATTCGCAAATTTCTTTCATGGTATGTTTCTTCTGCTGTTTGTTGCGCTTGTACCATGGTTGATTCATAGCATTCCCTTAGCATCGCTTGCAGCACTTCTGGTTTACACGGGGTATCGGTTGGCATCTCCTGGCGAATTTATAAAAACCTACAAAATTGGACCTGCACAGATTGTTGTTTTCACTGCTACCACCATTGCAGTTTTGGCAACCGACCTCTTAATTGGTATTGCAATCGGAATGCTGGTCAAAGTTTTTATTCATCTTTGGAATGGTGCAAAGCTAAAGAATTTATTCCAGCCAGATCTAACCGTTGATGTGGTGGATGAAGATCATGTTGTTTTAAAGGTGCAAGGCGCAATGATTTTTACCAATTGGCTATCCTTCAAAGGCGTTTTGCAAAAAGTGATTAACTATAAGGTAATCAAAATTGATCTGGGCCATTCCAACCTTATTGATCACACAGTTATGGAAAGCCTTGAAGAATTAATTCATGAATTGCATGGAGAAAATGGTAGGATTGAAATCATTGGGTTGGATGAGCTCAAGCCTGTTTCCAAGCACCCACATGCTGCAAGAAAAAGCATTGTAATTACAAGCCCAATTTACAAGCCAAAATTCAAATAATACCGGATTGATTTACTGGCTTGATCGAATTCTTGATTTGACTTAAGATCTAAACTTATGACCTTCAATTCAAATACAAATTCAAAACATACCCCCGAAACCCCACAGGACCACCATAAAAATAAACTAGCGCACTTGGCTGAAATTTTAAGCCATGCTGCACATTTGTTGCCCGCACAGGGGCCTATAACCACTTTCGTACATCATAATCCGCTGCATCTTTTTGAATCAAAGCCATTTCATGAGTCGCTATTAGAAGCAGATAGAATTTTCGGTTCGCAAATGTATCTTTCTGAAGAGAGATATCATGAAGAGTTGGAAAAGGGGAGAATCTTATTTTCCGACCTAGAGGAAATACTTAAATCGGAACTTGGTTCAAAAGCGAACGAAATAATAATTGGAAAAAGTACCCGATTTGAAATTCAACCAAGCATGCTGCGAAACCTCCCCTTTGCTGCAACAGAAAAAGAAGCGCAATGGTTTATCGCCAACTCGAAGAGACTGTACAAAATCATCCATCCAGAAAGTTCTGCCGATAAAAAGAATCTGAACCAGGTTCTGGAATATTGCTTGAATAATACTAAAAATGCAGCATTAAAAGCTGAGCACCATGCCCCTGCAAGGTTTCGAGAATTAATTTTAGATGTAACGGGTGAGGATCCAGACTTGCTGGTAAATGAACTTCTTATACGGTTCAGCAGTGCTTTTTTGGATCAGGGTTTTGCAATCTGGGGCTTGCCGAATCGGGATGCGGGATTTATTGCTGCATTTAAAAGTTTCTGCCAATCCAATTCTTTCCTTCTAGGAAGTTGGGCCAGAACACTGCCCGATTATTTTAAAAACCTGCACCAAGAAGAAACCTCCCCTCTTGAACTGATTCTTGAATCTCTCGAAATCTTGGGCGTGCCTCAGGAAAATTGGGAACCGTTTCTGATTCAAAGCCTACTTGCAATCCGGGGCTGGGCAGGAATGATTTGGCAGATCGAAGTCAGGCCAGATAAAGTCCCTCTACCCGTCTCACCCGGCACACTTGCCCAATTCCTTGCAATCCGATTATTGCTAGATCGCCTAGCAATGAAGAAAATTATAAAAGAATTCTCCTTCCGGAAAATAAGTTCAAACAACCTTAAACATGAACTTGCTAGTCTAAAAAATCATTCTGAAGTAAAGCAAGATCACACAGCTTTGGGGCTCGAGGTTTTCTGCGTAGCACTGGATCTAGGTTGGGAAAAACAGATCCCAAACTTTACCGCAGATGATTGGGCCAAGGTCGTTTTTGAAATCGAAAATTTCTCCCAATTAGATCAACGAAAAATCTTCCACCTTGCATATGAAAAGCATTTGTACCGACAGGTTTTAGACAGCATCACCACCTTGGAACAAAAAAAACAAACCAAACCCTTTTTGTTTCAGGCGGTGTTTTGCATTGACGAAAGAGAAGAATCATTTCGCAGGCATCTTGAAGAAGTTGACCCTTCGTTTGAAACCTACGGCGCAGCAGGTTTTTTTAATGTCCCCATGTATTTCAAGGCAACCCTTGATTCGTTCTATACCCCTCTTTGCCCCATTATTATCACACCATCAAACTGGGTTGAAGAATTGCCTGAGGAAGAATTTTTAAAAGCGTACAAAACCCATGCAAGTGGCATGAAGACCATTCAAATGGCAAGTCATCAGTTGCATTTGGGATCACGAGGTGGTGCTCTGGGTGCATTGCTTTCCGCAACCTTTGGAACTCTAGCTGCAATCCCCTTGGCAATGACGGTTTTATTTCCACGCCTTACCGCTAAGATACGAAGGTATCTCACGCCTTTCCTTCGTAAGAAAGTTGAAACCAAGCTCAAGCTTGAACGCTTTAGTGAAAAAGCAGGACCAACCGGAAACCAAGTGGGGTTTTCACTTCAGGAAATGGCAACCATGGGCGAACGATTCCTACGCGACATAGGGCTGACCAGAAGTTTCTGCAGGCTTGTTTTTATTTTCGGGCATGGCTCAACCAGCATTAATAATCCACACCAGTCTGCGTATGATTGCGGGGCTTGCGGCGGTTCGCCAGGTGGCGCAAATGCCAGAGCACTTGCGCAAATCCTCAACGATAAAAGAGTGCGGTCAATCCTGCAAAATAATGGTATCGATATCCCCGATGATACTTATTTCGTGGGTGGGCTTAGCAACACCAGCATCAATCATTTTAGTTTTTTCGACAAAGATCTGATGCCTAGTATTCACAACCAAGATTTTGAAAAAGCAAAAATTTCCCTGCGCGAAGCCTGTATGCGAAATGCCCACGAACGATGCAGGAGGTTTCAATCTGCACCGCTCGACATTTCTTTGGAAGAAGCCCAACGCCATGTTGAAGGCCGTGCTGAAGATCTGGCACAACCCAGGCCCGAACTTGGCCATGCGACTAATGCCATTTGTATTGTGGGTAGACGAGAACGTACCCGGGGAATATATCTGGATCGAAGGGCTTTTCTGGTTTCATACGATCCTACGCAAGACAACCAAAACAACGATATTCTTAACCGTATTCTTAATGCGGCTATGCCTGTCTGTTCGGGCATCAATCTCGAATTCTTTTTTTCGCAGGTCGACCCGACAGGTTGGGGATGTGGCACCAAGTTGCCTCATAACCCTACTTCTTATCTAGGTGTGATGGATGGCGCAGCAAGCGATTTAAGAACCGGTCTTCCTTGGCAGGTGGTTGAAATTCATGAAGCAGTAAGGCTTCTTTTCATCATTGAATCCACGCCAGAGATCATGCGAAAAATACTGGAGCGATGCCCGCCCCTTGCAAATCTCTGCTACAACCACTGGATCAATCTGGTGGTGCTTGACCCCGAATCATCTCAGGCGAGTATCCTTACAGGCAAAGAATTCGTTCACTACGAATTTTCAGGCACTCCGGCTCCAAAAGTTAAATCTTCAATCGATTGGTATCGGGGTAAGAGAAACCATCTGGGCTACCCGCATATTTCAAATGGGATTAATGCCGGGGTGAATGTATGAATGGCTTAGAATCAGCTTTGGACTTTTTCGCGGCCATGGCGATTTTCTCGCCTCTGGCACTTGCGTTATTCATGGTTCTTGCATTTGTATTTCAAATCAAATTGCCCGAAAAAATCATCGCACTTGTGGTTGAACTCAGCGTATTTTTTGCACTTGCAGGAATCCTTGGAATTGTTTTCCTGTTTCTCTCAAATGGCGTAAAGAAATGGGGATACGAACCATTCCCCACTTTTCATCTAGAATCTTTCCACTTTGATTTTCAGTTTTACTTCGATTGGCTTTCGTTATCTTTTGCAACACTTGCGTTGCTACTTTGTTTTGTAATCGCTTTTTTCTCGCAACGTTACATGCACCGCGAACCGGGGTATCAACGCTTCTTCGTACTGTATTCCATCTTTGTATCTGGCATTGTTATTGCTTCGCTTTCTGGCACGATCGAGTCACTTTTTGTAGGTTGGGAAATGGTCGGGCTATCTTCCGCCCTTCTAGTGGCATTCTTTCACGAAAGAGTCATGCCTACCCGGAACGGTCTGCATCTCTGGATTGTCTACCGTATATCTGATGCTGCGTTATTCCTTGCAAGTTATCTGCTTCATCATGCATTGGGCCAAGGGTTCTTCCAGGCTATTTTAGAAAAAGGTTCGGAAGGGCTTGCACATGAAGTTTCATCCCCGGTATTGGTAGGGGCAGGGGTTTTAATTTTTCTCGCATCAGCATGTAAATCTGCATTATTTCCGTTTTCAGGCTGGCTCCCCAGAGCCATGGAAGGCCCAACTCCTACAAGTGCTATCTTTTATGGAGCATTATCAATCCACCTTGGCGCTTTCCTTCTACTGAGATTAAACCCCATCGTGCAACTTTCTCCCATTTTAGCATGGACTGTTGTCTTTTTTGGCATCTTGACCGCTTTGGTTTCAGGCATCATTGCCAACGCCCAGGCCGATATTAAAAGCATTCTGGCATACGCAACACTCACTCAGGTGGGAATCATTATTGCTGAAATTGGATTCGGATTTGAACTGCTACCACTCATCCACATTATTGGGCATGCAAGTTTACGAACCTACCAGTTCTTAAGGGCGCCATCTTCGTTTGCTTATTATAAAAGCTTGGAAGAATCATTGGGAAGAACGGATCTAAACAAATACGCCCCCAAAGGCAGGATGGAGGAAACAGGGCCGCTTTCGCTTGCGATCTATAGTTTCGCGCTGAATCGGGGCGGGATGGATTCCATGCTTGAAAAGTTCATCACCAAACCATTTGTCCAAATGTTTAAACTAGCAGATATTTTTGAAAAGAAATGGGGTTCAATACTTGCAGGCACCGAACCATCAAAGCTTAAAACTCCGGAGGAAAGAGCATGAATTATTTCTTCTTCCTGGAAGCAAGCATACTCATTTGTGTTTTGGGTGCATTATTCTCATCCTTAGCCAAGTCACAGGAAAAAATACGATTCATAACTATCTATTCCTCTTTTTTTTCAGCACTTTGCGCCTTCGCTTCCTACCTAGGGTTTTATTTTGGGTGCCAAGGTTTTATCACCCTTTCGGAATTTAACGCACCCCAACCCGCTCTCGCATCCTTGCTTTATTTCGTAGTGCTCTTATGCACCCCACGCACTAAATTCATAGGCGCAGATAAACCCTTCCCTTCCAATCTACTTCTTCTTTCACAGGCTCTTTCTCTTTTAATCTGCTCATCATCAAGCAACGCAACTTTATTTCTGCTATTGGCTTTGGAACCTCTTATTCCTTTGATCGACCTTATTCGACGAGGTGAACGTATCCGCATTTTCCTCATTCATTGGGTCCCAGCATGGTTGATTGCAATAACACTTGCATTTGCAAACAACCTTCCTAATGAAATAACAGGTTGCCTCATCACCATTCTGGTTATCATTCGCATGGGATTATTCCCAGGTCACACTTGGATTGTTTATTTAACCGAAAAATGTAGCTTCTCAATTGCACTCTTGTTCATCATCCCAATGGCCCCCGTGCTTATTCTTCTTAAAAACAATCAACTCCTTCATGACACCAACGCAAGCCTTTACCTTTCTTGGTTTGCAATCGCAAGCATCTTTTATTTCGCAGGTTTAACTTTCGTTCAGCGATCACTTCGCAATTTCTTCACTTACCTATGCCTAGCACTTTGCGCAATGGTCATACTTGGAGTTTGCTCTCACGAAACCCTGCAGCTTACCGCAGCCTTTTCTCTTCGCAATTCACTATGGGTTGCACTCATTGGGATGGCCATCATCGTTAGGGCACTCGAAGCCAGACATGGCAGATTATCCCTCTTTCAAAACCATGGATTTTATGAATCCACTCCCATGTTGGGAATCGCATTCTTGGTATGCGGTCTTGGGTGTGTTGGATTTCCTGGCACTTCCGCTTTCATCAGTTTTGAAATGTTAGCGGATGAAATCATCCCATCATCGCCTTTTTTCGGTATTGTCATCGTCTTTTCTGAAGCACTCATATCCATAAGCCTACTCATGGTTTACTTTAAGTTGTTTTGTGGCAAGAAAGTGGAATGGTCAGATATTTTCAAGGTTCGATTAAGGGAAATGATCGCACTTTGGATTATCATTTTTCTGATTTTCGGCTTCAGATTCCTGCCTCTTACAGATATCGCAACCACTCATCATAACCTTGAAAAATTAGGGCCACAGCAGCCCCACTAGAATCACCCTTTGCTTTTATTAGACATCTTCACTTATAATATTCGTAGTTGTTAATTAAATGCTTATTCGAGGTTTTCCATGAAGCGACTTTTGGGTTTTCTTTATCATTGCATTTTTATGTTCATTCATATGTTTGTCAGTTACCCCACTTATGCTTTTGAAAACCAAGCTCAAACATTGGAAGCTGCAAACCTTCGCATCGCAATCGATGAAGCCAACAAAATTAAAGACCCAAAGCAAAGGCTCGATTTACTTAAAGCAGCATCTGACAAAACCCTCGCATCTTGCAAAGAAAACTTCATGGTTAGGGATATTCTTTCGAAAGCTGCGCAAGCATCCTCCAAATTGCAAGATGTTACAAAACAGGCTGACACCCTTCGTGCGGCGCTCCTTGAAACACTCGTGATTCTTACTTTCAAACCTAAAGTTGAAGCCCCCGTGCCTGCTGGATTTCCTGCACCCTCTCCCGTTGGTGTTGTTGAAATAAAAAAGCTACCCGTTTACAGAATGGCAAAAGTCGCTAACTCCGGTCTGGGTGGAAACAACTTCTTCACCCTCTTTAATCACATCAAGAAAAACAAAATTGAGATGACTGCGCCTGTTGAAATGACGATGGCTGAGAAAAATGGAAAGTATACCGAGTCATCGATGGCTTTTCTTTATCAGGAAACAACTTTGGGAAAAGTTGGGCCACAGGGTAATATCGCTGTCCTTGATACCAAAGAATGCATGGTTGCTAGTATCGGAATGCGTGGTTCACCAAGTTCTGAAAACATTGAATCTGCAAGACGATGGCTAATCGAGAAAATAAAGAACGCCCCAGAAGCTTATGAAATAGCAGGGGAATTAAAGGTAATGGGGTACAACAGCCCTTTCATGCCCGAAAAACTTCGCTACTACGAAGTTCAATTACCATTAAAACTTCCCACGAAGTAAGTGCACCAAAACCCCTACAGATTCTTACTGCTGTGGGGGGTTCGCCTCTTTGATCATCGCTCCACTTTGCTCACTCAGAATCAAGATCGAAAACTTTTCGATCTGTGATTTCTCGGGTGTACTAACAGTTGCGTAATCAAATCTGCCACGCACATCGGTATAACCATCCTTATGGAATTTCACACCTTGTGCAGTCTTGGAATAAACTTTGACATAAACTTTCGCAAGTGGTTTGGAAGTAACGCTGTCCACCACTTTTACTTGGCCATAGGTTTCGATTACCTGAACAGACATAGCGTTTGCGTAATAAGGAAGTGCGATAGTTTTCGCACCTGCAGAAATTTCAACAAGAACATTCTTGCTAGCAAATTCTTTAGGCAGATCAAACGAAGCTTTGGCCTGACCTTTGATCAAATCCAAAGTTTGGGAAGCATTGGGTTTGATGAATGCAAACTGATTCCCTGATTGTGCAACAAAAGGATTTCTGCTGAACAAAAGCTCTACATCCATGAGGTAGTAGTTCACTTTTACTGAAGCGAGATTCTGATAGTTAACATTAATTTTCTTAGCATCAATGTTGAAATCGAAGCTAGATTCACTCGCAGCTAATTGGGCCTGCTTTTGTTCTTTGCTTTCAGGATCAACAACCTTGGCATCTTTGCCTTCTGCTTCATCAAGCTGGTTGATAATAGTGGCGAAGGTGTTTTTCCAACGGTCCACAGGATGGTTGGCGTACTTAAGTGCTACAGTTCTTGCTCTTGGGTATTCTTGGGTGTAAAAATCGAGGTAGGCCCTGCAGTAATCATATTGCATTACGGTTGCAATTTTCGCAGGATCAACCTGACTGAAATAAGCCAAAGCCTCTTCAACTCTGTCTTGCAGCAATAGGTAATAAGTTGCAGCCAACAAATCTGTATCGTTGAGTTTCGTGCGATATGAAAGTGTTTTAAGAAAGCGCTGGTATTGCTCCAACAACCGATCATTCACAATTTGTCTGGCTTGGCCTAGGGAATGAGCACGAGCATTTACCAACGGTTTGTATTCAAGATGTTCATACTGCCCTGACGCGATTGGGTTGTAGGAAAGTATCTTGCAATCGATGGGGCCAGCGCATTCTGCGATGATTTTATCGGAATTTAAAAGATACTGCCTAATCGCATTCACATCGTCATGCAATACACCATAGGCCCAAAGTTCATGATTGAACAAATGCCTATCTTGCAAAAGCTTGATGATGCTTGCAAAAAAGGTTTTATCTTTCATTCTGAAAGCGATCTTCAAAAGATTAAGCGAGCGGACATTTTCACGTTCAAGAAAATCAAGCACTTCTTGATTCGTGCCCTGTTGGGAAACATAATCCCAAGAAGAGATATCAAGTTTGCTGGGTTTAGCAAAAACATTAAATTCAAAGGGCTTGGAAGATGCGACATACTTTTCATTCTTGGCAACATGAACAGGGAAATGTTTGAACTTCCCGGGCATCGGGAAATAAAAGAAGTAATCAATCGTCTGGGTGCGATATGGTTCCAAATTCACTAGTATCGAATTGGTGAACTGACCATTGTTTAATGCAATCGATCCAACGGGCAACTGCAATAACACAGTGAGTTTCTGCCTAGATGAAGTGGGATTCGTTACCACCACTTGGCATCCATAAACAGTATGAACCACAAATTCACCCGAGATGAACTTGTCAAGTTTTTCGCCACTCTCTTCGCGGAAGCGATCGCCTTGCTTGTAAAAGTTCTGACTTACAAGAATGTTGATCTGATCTTTAAGAGGTTCTGCAGGTCGAACTTCTTCGTGGAATACGATAGTCGGGCCTGCTGGTTTGAATTCCATGCTACCCGCTGCAAATTTGACTTCGGCTTTCTTTGATTCAAAAGGAAGATCAAGTACGGAAAGTGCAAACATCATTTCTGTGAAATTGCGGGATGCCTCGGGGAAGTGTTTACTCAGGAATGGTTTCGCTGCATCAACGGAAGCGTAATCCTTCCAGAAAGAAGTAACACCCACTAGGCTAGAAACTTGAGATTGAATAGGAAGGTGATAGTAATTATTTTCAGCCCACTCCATAGTGGGATCGATTTTCAGATAAAGCTGCTTTAAATTCGAAGCAAGGGCACGATTACGATAAAGGGAACTTTCGTCCTTAGCTTTTGCAAGCTTATCCATCATCATATCTTTGTCTGCACCTTCGCCATCCCTCTCCCTTAAAGATTCGTTTTCCTTGGTTGCGGCGCTTCTTCCATCCTTGCCTCGCAGGTTTTGCAGCGATTGTTTCTTGGCTGCTGCATCCATGGGAGCAGCGGCTGCGGAAGGTGTTGCTTTCGTGCCGTTGGAACCACCAATGCCACCTAGCATACCACCACCTCCAGTAAAACCAGGGGCAGGGGCGCCGGCACCTTTAAAGTCGCCGCCTTTGGCTTCTCCCTGCTCTGCTCGTTTTAGCTCTCGCCTTGCATCTTGCTTTTCTTTCTGCGCGAGTACTCCAAATTGATCACGGCCCGACATATCATCCACCTTAATGGAAGTGTCAAAAAGCATTACCAATTGCTCGAGGTTTGGCGGAATTAGTTTCAGCATATCATCAAGATGGCGCTGTGTTTTTGTACCCTGCTCCTTGATTCTTTGAGCCAACAAAACTCTTTCGACCACATTAAGTCGATCGTAATGCCAAGGTTCAAGGAATGAATCCAAGGGAGCTTTCAAAAGCCAATGATCCATGAATGTCTTATCTTTTTTGTTAGCAAGATAAGGTAGAACTACCTCTTTAAAGAATGGTGCATCTTTCTTGTAAATGAAGAAATTCAATTCATGGCTAGAATGTTTGGAATAAAGCTTTCTCTTTTCTTCGATCTTTAGCTTAGGCCAAGTTGTCACAAAAGAGAATTCTTTAAGGTTTTCGTTTTTCGAAAGAGTTGCATATAAGCCATATACTTTGCCCAAGGAGTCATAGGCTTCAAACCTGCTACCTGAAAGGTCTTCAATTTTAAAGTTGGTGTTAGCATTAAGAACCGAAACCTGCTTTTGCTGGGTGAAATGTTTTACAGGGTCGAGTCCCTTGTTAAAGCTAAGGTCAAGAAAACTTGCAGCCTGCTCGGGTAAAGCAACATGGCGTGAAGTCGTGCTTACAGGATCGATTGCAACCACATGAATCATGGCATGTTTACCAAGTTCTTTCCTTGGGATTTTGATCATGCCATCTTTGTCTGGAATAAGATTCAAAAGAACTGCAGAAGAATCAGCCAAGAAATCTAAGTTCGCAAAACCACCTGTTGAACCGCCTGGTTTACCATCCATTAAAGGGGCGGCGTTCGGGGGTGGCATTGCTTTTCCTGCTTCACCAATACTTTTGCGCTGAAATTCTTCACCACCAACCGCAGCCTGCTCGCCCGTCTGGGTAGAGCGAATAACCCAAGGGTTCAATAGAAGCATGGGCCTTTCCAGCATGTTGCGTGGGTATTTTTTCTGCCCTTTGCGGTCAAGCACATAGCGGTATTCATCTCCAATGTTGCGGCCTGAAAGATAGACCGACTCGGAGTATCCTGGAATGATGCCATCAAGCTCTGCATCGCGGATTTTTCCGAAATCGTTATAAGCTGAAAACTCAGGAGTATAGCGGGTTGCATAAATGTGAACCCTTGCAACTGCAGAGGAATCCTTTAAGCGAATTACTAATTCTTTTTCATCGGTGGTAACACTTTTGATTTGAACAGGTTTAAGCAAGGGAAGACGCATGTATCTGATGTTGCCTAGTACAAAGCCTGCTTCCACAACTCCCGCAACGATTCTGATTCGAATTTTTTCGCCTGTTCTTTTTACATGTAAATCGTAATCGCCAGCTTCTGCACCCTTGATTTCCAACATTCCGTCCCTGATGGAAAGCGCAGCAAACGCATCGGCCCGGATAACGCCACCCAC